>CDYR01048506.1_pt1 | contig 19772 bp, 18 predicted proteins | sample 557691 | NCBI WGS metagenome assembly CDYR01 (sample SAMEA3182103, study PRJEB8094) | gut metagenome | biome: human; feature: gut; material: Stool; isolation source: human stools | place: Canada | collected 2013-02-19 | reverse complement strand
CATGTGGCTCACACGCCGGAATTTACAGCTTGACGGTTTCTTGTTTGCTGCTCACTCTAAAGGGCCGGAAAGCCAAAAACTTCTAAAGCCCCGCCCGGCAGAGCCGAAAAGCAAATCACAGCAGAAATCTTTTAAGAGAATAAACAGAAGATCTGCCAGCGTGCCGGTCAGGAGACGTTCCAATCGGCTCTTGCGAAATGCAGTCTGTTTTATGGGGGAGATGGCGCCTTCTCGACGCCATGCATTTACATAAAGGAACAGGAAAGATTGCTTCATGCAAGCTTTAGCGCAACTGCTTAAAAAACCGAAGAAGATGTCTTTGAGCCAATTCGCCGTAGTTCTCCCCCAGCTATGCACTACGGGTCAGCTTTGGTTTATTCATTGTCAGTCAAAACAAGATATCCACCATCATGCGGTTTATCAATAGAATATTCACTGTGGAGAAAGGGAACGGATCACAGCCCGTTCCCTTTCCTCACATAACGATATCGTCAAATATTAGTTTACGATTGCAGGAATCCAATCATTTGTTGCCAAAGAGCTGCCCAAAACCGAGTTCCGCTCTGTAGCGGATAAAGTTAGCGTACCATCGTCTGCAACATATACATTTGCGCCATAACGGAAATGAACTCCCATCATACCAGCCATTCCACCAACACTGACCATGTGAATCTGCTGAAGTGCTTCTCCAATGGTCCATGTTTCCGTATTCAACTGGTACAGGTATGCATAATCCGCAAATGTCACACCCTCGCTTGGTGACCAAAGCCCTATCATATAAATATCATTTGTCCCATCCTCAGTAATCAAGCCAAAACCTTGAAAGTCCTTATCAGATTCAAAACTTCCAACTTCGGAGAACCGGGCGTTTTCAATGCCATTTGATGCCAATGCACGATAGACATGGTACACAGTATTCTCGCCATCTAAATGGGCAACTATCATCACGTAATACTCAATGCCGTTTTTATCCTCATAAGAAGTAATCCCCAAAGCACCAGCCTTATGGCTTACAGCTAAGTCAAATGTCTCAACTCTTCTTAGTTCTTTTACGGCCAATGAACGCAAATCATATAAAGCTATATGCGCGGAAGCATCTTGTTCAGAGGGAACCAACAGATAATCTCCCATTACTTGAACGCCACCAGGATGTCTCCAATTCTGAAGGTATGTTTTGAACCCCCACTTGTCACTGCCCGTTTTGGGGCCGGCGACAATATGCGCATAGGGCGCAGTTCCTACACTATGCGTCAGAATAGAATATCGAGTATGATCGCAACTATCATACTGCGCATATCCCTGGATATGATTTACGGTAGGGTCATAGCTGCCGGGGAAACCTTCCAAATTGCTTTGAACGCCGTCAATCGGAAGCGCAGCAAATTTATTTTTAACATCGACAACTTTATTCGCACTATCCGCAGCAGCTTCTACCACGTGAATGGCTTCCAGAGAAATCTCATTAACCTCGTTGCCGCCTCTCAAAAACGATGCATAAACTGTTCTTCCCTCTGTCGTACTTCCAATTGCCAATACAGTGTCGGGGCCGTCACTATCTCTTGTATGCTGGCCAGAGCGTTGACCAAACCACCAATTATTTCTAAACAAGGTGCTCCCCTGAGCAATAACAACATCAGGAAATGTAACACTTAGACCCTGCGGATCATCGGCAGTATCCACAACCAAATTCAAATCACCGACAAAGGCAAAATTCAAATCATCAGCAGTCTGGTCAAATGTTGTTCTATCTCCGTTCACAGAAGGATCATTATATCCTGAGATCTTTGAATTGAACCATGATGCAACGCTTTCAGAGGCACTGCGCCCAACGCTGAATGTAAATTCCCCATTTTCAAGTGTATGCACCTGTCCAACATAGTTGCGACCATCAGGATCTTGCCCGTTTGTAATACTGAGATCCTTTATTACGAATGTTCCACTTACGATGCCAAGTCCGTCAGCTGCTGATATTGTAACGGCATTTGACCGGTAAGCCATATAAGTGGAGGTTCCTTCTGCCCCCGCAGTACTCATTAACATCACAACAGCGATAGCCAAGCAGAAAAGCCTTTTCAAAATTTTCTTCATCTCAAACACCGTCGCTCTTCAAATTGTATGAATTTGGCAATGCTCAAATAAGGAGATGTCTCAGTACTTGCGCAGATCTGTATTATTTCTGTGTGTTTTTTACCTTTGCCTTGTGATTTTTCCAGGCAAACAGCAAAATAGAACCTACAGCAATCAAGATAAAGGCACAGCTGATAGGACGGGTAAAGAAAATGTCTAGACTCCCGTCAGACAGCACCAGTGCCCGGCGGAAGTTTTTCTCAGCCAAAGGCCCCAGCACAATGCCGAGCAGAATGGGAACCAACTGAAAATCCATCCGGCGCAGGAAATACGCTACAATGCCGAAGATCAGGATGATGTAGATATCATACATCCGGTTATTGGTGGAATACGCACCCGCAATGCAAAAGGTCAATACAATAGCCGCCAAAATCTCGTAGGGAATACGGGTGATATGCGCGTAAAAACGGGTAAAGCCACTGCCCAGAATATACATAAACACATTGACCACGATCAGGCCCAGCATAATGGCATATAGAATATTGCCCTGCTCTTCGAACAGCGTGGGGCCGGGGATCATGCCGTGGATCATGAATGCACCCATCAAGATAGCGGTGGCGCCGTCCCCTGGGACCCCCAGCGTCAGCATGGGGATCATCGTTGCGCCGCAGGCGCCATTGTTGGCGGACTCGGAGGCGGCCACACCCTCGATCTCGCCGTGGCCAAAAGTCTCGGGATGGCTGGAGGACTGCTTCACCTGGTTATAAGAGATGAACGCCGCCAAACCACCGCCAGTTCCAGGGGTTGCGCCGATAATGACGCCGATCAGGGAGCCAATGCCGATTGGTTTGCGGCATCGCCGATACTCGTCCTTCGTGATTTTATCTCTGGTGATGGCTGAAGAACTGATAGTCTTGTGGTCGGTCCTTGGATCATACTGGGACTTCATCATAATCTCAGAGATAGCAAACAGTCCAATGAGGGCGATGATCAGGTCGATACCACTCATGAGCCGATTGCTTCCAAAGGTAAAGCGGGCGGTGCCGCTGATATTGTCCATGCCGATGGTAGCCATGAACAAGCCGATGCAAGCGCCGATCAGTCCCTTGAAAATACTGTTGTTAGAGACGCCCGCAATCACGGATAGTCCAAAAACTGCCAAAGCAAAATATTCGGCAGGGCCAAACAGCAGTGTGATTTTTGCGATCTGGGGAGCCAGAAACAGTAGGGCAAATGCGCTTATAAGGCCACCGATGGTTGATGCGTACAGTGCCATTTGCAGTGCCTTGAACGCTTGTCCTCTTTGGGTCATGGGATAACCGTCAAACAGCGTTGCCGCATTGGCCGAGGTACCCGGGGTGTTGATGAGAATCGCAGTGATGGAACCGCCGTAGGTACCGCCGCAGTAGATGGCCAGCAGCATTAAAATAGCCATCGTGGGATCCATGCCATAGGTCAAGGGTATACAAAGGATGAGACCTAAATCGGAGGTCAGTCCGGGGATAGCACCCACAATAATACCGATTGCCAGCCCCACCGGAATAATCAAAAAGTTCTGCCACTGCAGCAGAACTTGCAGTCCGCCTAAAAATTGTTCCATAAGTATTCTCCTTTTCGATCAGGGCAGGGAAATATGAAGAAGCACCTTGAATACGTAGTACACGATGCCCACCATCCCCAGAGGAATCGCATAGTAGTACCACTTTCTGGCTTTATAGAACATCATGACCGCCAGTACCAGCAGGATTGTGGAGACAATATAGCCCAGATGTCCAATCAGGAAACAGTAGGCGATCAAAAGCAATGCGAACACTACGGAACGCATTTCTTTTTTAAAGGCATTGGAGCGAAAACTCTCTTTCGTCACATACAACTCCTGCTTCTCCCGGACGAAGATCCCCTCCAGCAGCAGACCGACAGAGCAGAGGAACATACCACCAATGGCGATACGGGGGAAGGTCTGTGCGTTGATTGGCGTTTTCTCCAGCGTCTGGACCTGTACGGGAATCAGGAACCACAGCACTGCGCTCAGAACCACAAAAATAGCGCCCGATATTATTTCTCTGTTATATCTGATTTTCATAATTCAATACCTCTTTTTAAAATGGGTGCCCCATATCTCGGCGATATGGGGCACCGCAGAGTGTCACTGCACCAGAGGAATATACTCGGTCATCGCCTCGGTCTGAGCTTCTACCATATCAACGATCTCGCTCTCAGTGGCCTCCCAGGCTTCCATGCCCATGCCTTTCATAAATTCCTGGAACTCGGGATCAGCATAAACCTCCGCGATGAAGTTGGTCAAAACTTCCTTCTTGCTGTCATCCACAGAGGAGCGGACCGCAAAGTAGTCCATGCCGGTGAAGTCCACGTCGACTCCCTGATCCCTAAAGGAACTGATGTGGCCAATGCCTTCCACCTCCAGCCCCTCGGGAATGAAGGTTCCCAGGCAGTTCAATTCGCCGTTGATCACATAATCGCGGTAAGTCGGGGGAGAACCGATAGCCACGTCAACATGGCCGCCCACCAACGCATTGATGGCCTCCTGGCCGCCGTCGTAGGGAACAGGCTCAGCGGGGATGTCCAATAACTTGAACAGGACGGAAATCATAGTATAGCTGTCGTTGCCAGGGCCGCCTGTGGTAGCGTACTTGATTGTGTTCCCCTCTGCGGCATAGGCTTTCAGCTCGTCGATATTGGTGATGCCGCTCTTAGAGTTAGTCAGAACAACGAACTCCGTGATACGCATACCAATCAGAGGCGTAATATCATCCAGTGTGTAGTTGACATTAATGAAGCTGGGAGTCAGTGAGAACAAGGGGCCGTTGGCAACCACCATGGTATAACCGTCATCCTCCGCCTGCAATGCATCGTTCATGGCGATAGTTCCGGAACCACCGGTATGGTTTTCCACAATCACGGGCACACCCAGATACTTCTCACCATAGGAGGCAACCTGGCGGGCAATGGTATCGGGTCCGCCGCCAAGGCTCCAGGGCATAATAATAGTGATCTGCTTTTCAGGGAAAGCGCCGTCCGAAGTCGCGGGAGTTTCCTGCTGGGAATCGCCTGCGCTGTCAGGTGACGTTCCCGTGGTTTTGCCGCCGCAGGCAGCCAAACTCAGAATCATAGCGAGTGCGAGGACCAGCGACATGAGTTTTTTCATTGTTTTCTCTCCTCTTTTCATTGAATTCTAATAAACTCCGGTATAACCATCCCGGAATCCATTACAAGTTTGATAGCCTGAAAGCCTTCGGGCTGTGAGAAATAAGGCGGATACTCTCGCTCATCCGAAAACAAAAAGTGTGGTGGATGCTCCGCCGGAAAGATTGCGGCCAGCTTCTGATATACCGCCTGATTCGCGCTATGATACCGTCTATCAGATGCCGAGGTCGTAATAATATACTCCAACGGCATATTTTTCATAAAAGATTCCGAAATTGAATCTATTTGTCCATGATGTGGCAATTTGAGAACGTTTACATTTTTGAAAAAAATTTCAGGCACCTCATCCCATTCAGATGGACAGCTATCCGCCGCGCTGAGAAAAACGATGTCTCCCAGTTCGAAGCGCAACAGCATACTGGTGTGATTGGATGTAGCGTCCAACCGGATCAGGCACTCAGTCACGGCATTTGTATCCGCCTCAAGACTGTATGCCCGTTCCACGATCTCCATATATGCATCTACAACACAGCTTTTGGGTGCCAGTATCCGCATCTTCGTGTCTATTCCAAATTTCAGTACCTGTCCTGCTTTCAACACGGTAACAGGAATGCCTTTTTCCTTCGCATGAAGCAAAATCCTCCGATACGCATTCAAGGCCGCAACATATAGCGGTACACTGCGGGGAGCGTTACTGGCTGGAGTCAGTTCACAGCCTTTTAAGAAAGGCTCTACCGGGTACGGAACATAGAGATGATCTACCACTGTCTGCTGTAATACCGCCTCCAGCCCGCATACATGATCTTCATGGATATGCGAAATAATCACAGCATTCAAATGCTCAATCTGCTGTCTGGCAAGATAATCTGCTGACCGAATGCGATAAGAATCGCCTTCAAATTCTGACTCCAGGGCACTTCCTCCATCCAGCAGTGCAGTATACCCATTCTTTAACTGAAAGAGGATTGCGTCTCCGTAACCGACATTGATGACTGTAACACACATGGCATCACATCCTTCCGCACTTTGACTTCACCATTTAAAACGCTCTATCAGGAGCGTGTCAAATTTCTACATAGCATCAAGCGGTTCCCCGCACTATAAGCTCCGTAGGAATTTGAATATGCGCCTTTTCTACCGGCATCCCCGCAATTAAGTCAAATAACGTTTGCATGGCAAGGCATCCCATCTTAGCAGCATCAATTCGAACAGTGGTCAACTCGGGTTCCACCACACGGCTGATATAGCTGTCATCAAACCCTATGATCGCTATATCTTCCGGCACTCTCAGCCCTGCCCGGGTAACTGCCTTCATGGCGCCTGCGGCAATGGTGTCATTGGTGCAGAAAAAAGCTGTGGGGCGATCCACCTCCCGCAGCATCCGGGTCATGATTTCCTCGCCATCTTCCAGCGCCGGCTCAATATCAGCAATAAAACGATCATCAACGGGAATATCATACTTAGCAAGAGTTTTAACGAAGCCCTCTATACGAGCTTCACTAACTTGTGGTGAAAACCGGCCGGACAACAGGCCGATTTTACAATGTCCCAGCTTGCAAAGATATTCCGTAGCCTGCACAGCACCGCCATAGTGATCTGCCGAAATGCATACTAAGCCATCCATATCCAAATAGTTGTTTACCAACACTACCGGAATGCTCTGTTTACGAAACTCTTCAATGACCCGGATATCAACCTCGCCAGCAAAAATCACTCCATCCATGTGCTTTTTGATATAAATATCTCCATTGGGCAGGTGGATATCCTGACTGGTCGTTACGAACAGGCTGTAATTCCTTCGGGTTCCCTCCTGCATGGCTGCTTCCAGCATCGGAGAATAAAAAGGATTCAAAATAGCGGGATACTGCTTTTCGCGGATAATAAATGCAATATTTTCTGTCTGTTGCCGAACCATCGCCCTTGCGATGGCATTAGGCGCATAGTTCAACTGCTTCGCTGCCGCATATATCTTTTCACGCGCCTTCTCACTGACTGCTTCCGGAGACGCATATGCTCTGGAAACTGTTGCCTTTGAGTAACCACATAACCGTGCGACGTCAATGATTGTTGCTGCCATGTATGTATCCCACGCCCTCTTGAAAACGTTCTCATTTTTAAGGTCAAAAAAACACTGGCACTCTATTGTGAAAAATAAACAACCAGTATCGCCGCGTCCTCTTTTCTTAACATGTTTTTAACATAAAGCCGCCATCAAAAAAAGTCAACACTTTTTTTGACAAACCACACTATTTTGGAATCATTCCCAAATTTTGCATGTCTTTTTTTGCAATTTTGACTTAAGCAGTAGGCCCTGTTATTGCTGCACAAACAAACTCATTCCCAAATAGTATTATATGGATTTGGCGCGCTTTAACGGCAGTATCAGGAGCTGACACAGGATCTCCGAAGAAAACGAGCCGTACATATTACGGGCTCTCTTCCCTGCCCCGCACAGATGAACCACGGGAATGCTTTACAGAGTTCTCATTCGTCTGCCTGTGGAATGATGGGACATTTGTACGCTCTGGGGGCAGCTACGGCGTGCAGACGAGCCAACATCACATTCGATAATATCCAGGCCCTTCACTTTCATGTCCTTCGCCACACCTTCACAAGCAACATAATTTATGGCGGAGCGTCTTTAAAGATGTCCGAGAGCTGCTGGGCCTTTCCAGCGTGAACACCACCATGAACATCTACGCCCATGCAAAGAAAGGAACCACAGGTTCTTCCGCCCGGTTTCTGGATAAGGGTGCGGGTGAAAGCTGAGAGCTTTCCCTTACAGACATCTCGTAAGGAAAAAAGCAAGGGAAATGGCCAAGAAAATATCCCCGGAAACCTTGAAAACACAAGGATTTCCGGGGAGCGCGGCCCAAATGTATTAGAAAAATGACAGGAGGAATTCAAAATGTGCAGAACCGAAAAAGGTGGTCATCCTGAAAATCCGTTCGAGCAAGCCGGGAGAAAGCCGGATACACCCAAGCGGCCGCAGCAAAGCACGTACACTTGTTGTATGAGGCAGGGACTTCTGCCCCTCCATTTGGCATCGTGTGCCGCATGGCCGATCTGTACCATTGCAGTCCAGCTGACTTCCGTCTTATGGAATACAGGCCGAAGTGATGGATGGAGTCTGTACCGATGTGACATTGATTTCAGCCGTTTCCTGCGACAGGGACTTCGTTGATTCACTTGCCAGCGTTATGACAGAGGGCAGCTTAACCCTATGCATCTGTTCGATGTGGTGTTGGATGCGCTGTCCTGATATTTTCCGCCGCTGGAGGGCGTGGCAGAGCCACGCCCCCCTCTTGGCTTCTCAATCCGCCATTTTCAGGCTCGGTTTATTCCTCTTCATCAAAAAGTCTGAAGTTCGGATCAACGGTACCGATTCCCAGATAACGAGCCTTGTAGTCCTTAAGCAATTGGAAGAACTTTCCGCTCAGTATGACAATGACAATCAGGTTTACAAAGGCAGGTATTCCCGTTGTCAAATTGGCGATTTCCCAAATATCCGCACCAGAAATATCGTTTCCCACCGCAGCCAGAAGCACTACAAGGAACCCGGGAATGGGGTAGATTACCTTAAATACGTTAATCAAGGTCCGCTTGAGCTTTTCATTCGTGCCGCACAAATGGCGCAACAGCACTTCGAAATAAGCCCACCATCCGGTAGTAGTAGAAAGAGCAAAGAGGAAAATGGCCACCGTGATGATGATAGTTCCAACAGGCCCAAGCACTGTTTCGAAAGCCGCCAAGGTCAATGGAGCACCATCCAGGCCGGAATCCCACAGGCCGGTAACGACGATAACCAAGGAGGTAACCGTGCAGATACACATCGTACCGACAAAAACCTCAAATGCCCCCCACAATCCCTGCTTCACCGGATGCTCCGTTTTGGCGGAGGCGTGAATCATAGGCGATGTACCCCAGCCAGCCTCGCTGGAGAACATGGCGCGGGATAAGCCGGTTCGGATAATCAAAGCCACGCCCGCTCCCATGAAAGCGCCGGTGGCTGCGGTCCCGGTAAATGCATCGCTGATAATCAGTCCAAGTGCTGCGGGCAATTGTGTGATATTTACTATGATAATCACGATTCCGCCTACCAGGTAAAAGACGCACATGGGGGGAACTACTTTCGCCGCCAGCTTGCCCAGCCAAGGAATTTCACGGACAGTAGCCAAATAGGTGAGACCAACATAGACTAAACCTACCGCCAGCATGGGAATGCCAAAAGTGGCGTTGACGGACTGTGCGACCGTGAAGTTTTGCATGGAAAAGACATTTCCAAAAATGCCGATCCCGAAGATAACCGCCAGCACGCCCCAGAATTTGAAGCCCTTATCCCGTCCCAACCCTTTCTCCATATAGTATGTAGGCCCACCATAATAGCCGCCCTTTTCATCCTTTGAACGGTAGTATACCGCCAGGGAAACTTCGGCCATTTTCATCATCATGCCCAAAAAGGCCGCAACCCAAATCCAAAAGGCTGCACCCGGTCCGCCCACCGCGATAGCGGTCGCTACGCCGCCGATATTGCCAACACCCACTGCTCCGCCAACGGCAATGCTGATTACTTCCAAGGGTTTCATCATGCCCTTACCGTTGTCCTTTTTTGAAAAAAGTGTTCCAATGGTGTTTTTCAGAATATGCTTTAAGTGTGCGATTTGAAAGAATTTGGAGCCGACCGTAAAGATAATGCCAGCCAACAGAATAAGTACGATGAGAGGCATTCCCCACAGAAGGTCCGAGATCGTCTTAATAATGGCCATAACAAGTTTTCTCCTTTTTCTATATGTCTGTCATCACACTCGTGTATAGTGCAGGCTCACTGTCCGGATTACCTGCTCAAAGGCCGGTACATCAGTTTCATTGGATACAAATACCAGAACACAGGGTTCTCTCCCATATAGAATCCCCACATCATTCGTAATCCCCTCATCCTCGCCGGTCTTGTGCTCCACCCGCACGGTGGGCGGAAGCAGGCTGGGGATTTTATGGTTAATCTGCTGTTGCGATAGCATCGCCCGCATTCGCTCAGACGCATTGGCACTCACGCAGCGTCCGTGGTAGATTTCCTCCAGAAGGCTACCGATCTCCTTCGGTTGACATAAATTCTCCTTTCCCTGACGTGCGGCCTCCGTGTCAAACAGAAAGCGAAAAATCTTGGTTTCCTGAAGGCCGAGCACCCGGAATCGCTCATTCAGGAACTCAATGCCAAAGCGGCGGATTAACACATTCGTAGCCGTATTGTCACTGATAGTAATCATCAGCTTACAGAGGCTTTCTATGTCATACGCCTGCGTACCGGAGATATGCTGCAATGCGCCGCATCCGGGCACTTTGTCGCCGTCCCGGACCAAAAGCCGCTCCTGCAGCACACCGGGATGCTCCCGCTCCTCCAGCAGGATGGCCGCCAAAATTGGCAGTTTAATTACGCTGGCCGCTTGGAACAACTCCGTTTGGCGGCTTCCGTCCGTTTCTCCCGTGACTAGGTTTTTGTAGTAAAATCCGATATGCCCCGGAACTGAGGAAAGCTGCCGCTTCACATATTCGTCCATGCCGTCTCTCCCTCCTGCTCCATTGCTAAGCGCGAATGGCTCGTCCTAGACTTGACTGCTTGACTGTTCCGTGTTCCACAGCGATTTTTCCCCCAATCAAGACCCATTCTATCCCTTCCGGAGGACGGTCGGGATGCTCAAACGTAGCACAGTCCCGGATCCGATCCATATCAAAAATTACGATGTCTGCATCTGCGCCCTTGCGTAAGGTCCCCTTTCTCGTCAGCCCCAGTTTTTGGGCCGGCATGGCACTCATCTTGGCGACCGCATCATCCAAGTTCATCTTCCCGGCTGCAACATACCGGCACAGCAGGCGTGGAAACGCCCCTGCACCTCTCGGGTGTCCTTGCCCCCGATCCATCAGCCCATCACTGGCCAGCATAATGGCCGGATGAGACAGGGCCAAAGCTACATCCTCCGCCTTCATAACATGGCAGACCGTCAATGTGTCCGGTGCTGTCTGACGCAGTTCATGAAACAATCTCTCCGTGCATCGTTGTCCCTTGTACATACCCTCGCAGATTTCTATCGCAGAATACTGTGTGCAGTAACGCTCCAAAAATCCCTCATCGTAGGTTGTTTCCCCTATTCGCGTGCTGAAAGCGTCATACGGATAGCAATCTCCGCTCAGTTCCATACCGGAGGCGCGATATCTATCTATGAGGGCCAGCAGTCGTTCCATCTGCCCAAATCCCCCCATGCTTCCCACATGGGAAACTTGAACCGGAAGATCCAGCTGCCGCCCTATGGAAACCAACTCCTCCACCGCGCCGAATACATTATCCGCGTCATCTCGCACATGGGCGGCCACAAGACGGCCATGGCTTTGGCAGAAGCAGGCGGTTTTCACCATCTCATCCCGTGTCACACCGGGTACATAGCGAATACCGAAGGACACCCCAAAGCAACCTGCTTCCAGAGCCTCTTTGACCAGCCTTGACAACCGTTGTTGTTCATCGGGCCGAATTGCACTGTACTTGTCCCGGTGCCCGGCCTGCTCCCGCAGGAAGGTATGGCCAGCTAGTAGTCCCATATTGATCGGGCCGCCATCACGGTCCATCAATTCTAAATACCGCAGAGGCGAGACCGTATTGATACCGCAGTTTCCACCAATCGCTGTAGTGACTCCCATGCGAAGCATGGAGGTCATAATGCTGGGAATCAGTCGCCCCTCCTCTGGGTCATAAGGATCCTCGTGCATGTGGATATCCACAAAACCAGGTGAAACCACCATCCCTTCGGCATCCAAAATCACATCAGCTTCCGGCTCTTCAGCAGTCAGCCCCTGAATACGCCCGTCTTCCACTAGCAGATTATTTTTGGAGTGAACATGACTGGCCGGGTCTACAATCAGTCCGTGTTTAATCAGTGTGCGCATCACTTTGCCCCCTTTCTCCGTCCGTCAGCCATTCAGGCAGGCCCGTATTTTGCGGCACGCCTTCATATCCTTGGCGGCGGACAACCAGCGCATCCTCTCCGAGGTTCAACAGCACAACCATCGGCATACAATGCATATTGTAATTCTTCTTCATCCGTGCTTCTACATCCGCCCAGACAAAAAGATAGCGCCCATCGGCGCCGAACAGTACCACTTTGCGGTGATTCACTCACATTACAGAGGGGGATTCATTCTAGAAATTATGCTCTGGACAGCGTAAGGGTATCATACCATAAGATCACGAAAAAGCCAATTATATAATGAAGTTATTTTCCATCTCCTGACTCCAGTATTCTGAGCACTTCCTTGTTAGAGTCGGAGACCATTTTCCGGGTCTTGTTGAACGCATCATGCTCCTTGTCTGCCTTGACGACGGCCGCTTGTCTGGGGGCGCGCCCTTATCCCAAAATATCCTATCGGCGGAAAACCAGAAGCTCACTGACACAGGCGGCAAATTTCCACATGGCGAAGGTGCTCTGGCGCTCGATCAGATACTCAATGCAGTTGGAATACCCGCTCATCGTACGCCCATCCAGCACGCGTTTCCAGGCGATCAGGTCCATTGGTCTTGCTGCGGTCCGCACTGGCACAAATGATCTCTGCCCGGCTGTGCCCTGTGACGGCGTAAAAGCCCGCAGAACTGTTTTATACCATGGTGTATAGAAGTCCCGCGCGGTGGGCGGCCCGCAATGACGGATACGGGTTGTAAAAGCGTGCCTCCCTTGTTTTGGTCTTTCTCCCCATCGCTCCGCAGGGCGTGCTTGTTGTATTTTTGCAATGACTTCTTCCTGCAATTCGCCTTTCTGAACGATATTAGTTTCCTTTCTGAGAATGGCTTGGAATGGCGAGAAGGCAGATGTCGCTCTGCTGACAAATCCGCATGGGATATGTCGCGTCACACGGCAGGATATCGGTCTGCTGAAGCTGTGCTCCGGACAAATCAGGATCACTTCTCAGCCTTTGCCATCATCCGGTTCCGCAGCAGAAATCCAGTAACCTTTGTTGTTGCAAAGATGGTCCATGGCCAGGCGCACAAGCGCAGGCCACCGTCCCGCCATGTAGTTGATGCGTGCAGGACAGGATTTTGGGATGCAGAAGATGAAGAACTGCCATACGCTGTCGGAAGCTCTGAGGACGGAGCGCTGACCGCCGCATTGGTGACGCGATCTGAAAAAGCGGTGTGTGCCATTGGTATTGGGGCAAAGACAGCAGTGGCGAGGTCTGCTGTCTGATCGGAGACTTTTTATCTATCAGTAATACGCCAAAACAAAGCCAGCCGGGGATCTTCAAAATTTCCGGCTGGCTCTTATAATGTTCACTCCATTGCTTTCCGATATGGGGATGCAGCAGCTCCCTATCAGCTCTGCTTTTCAGCTTTCAGGAATACGGACGGTGCGCGCTTATAAGTCGCAAGGCTCACAACGACCAGTGCGATACCGCAGGCAACCGTGCCCGGCACCGCCGCCCCAAGGCCGAAGGGCTGGCCTGCCAGCTTCCAGCCAACGCAGACAACAAACCCGCCCAGCAACCCGGCCATGACGCCGGTCTTGGTTGCCTTCTTCCAGAACAGCGCTGCAAATGCGGGAATCCCAGCCGATGCGGCATAGAAGCTCCAGGCGAACATGAGGATGTTGTATGCATTGTGGATGTACAACGCGATCACCAGCGCGCCCAGGGGCAGGACAATGGAGAAGATGCGGGAGAGGGAGATCTCGGTCCGCTCCGGCATTTGGGGACGGATGGTCTTTCCGATGTCGTGGACGCAGGTCTGCACAGATACCAGCAGATAGCTGTCCGCCGTGGACATGATGACCGAGAGCATACCGGCCAACGCAAGTCCCGTCAGACCGGCGGGAAGGATCCGGATCGCCAGGGCCGGAACGACAGCGTCCGTCGAGCCATACTGCGCCAGGATGTCGCCGCCGAGGATCTGACGGCCCACAACACCCATGAAGTAGACCAGCACAATGGTCACGCCGTATACGGCCGTACCCAGGAACATCCCGCGCTTTGCCGCCCTTCGGCTCTTGGCGGCAAATGCGCGCTGCCACATTTCCGCACCTGCCATGGTGAAAACCAGATAGGTGATGATGTCTCCCAAAATGCTGCCGTCAATATGCGGCTCCACCAGCGCCGGGTCCAGGTTGGCCGCAAAGTTCGCAAAGCCGCCCACGTTGAACAGGGCCGCCACCGGGATCAGGATATACACGAAGACGATCAGCATATAAAATTGCAGCACGTCGGTGTATACCACGCCGAACAGGCCGGAGGTGGCTGTGTAGACCATAAAGACCACTGTTGCGATCAGCGCGCCCATCTCATAGGAGAGGCCGAACTCTCCCCCCAGCATCCGGATGATCGTGGCCGTGGCGGTGACCTGGGAGGCCACCGTCCCCATCATGGCGAACGCGATCAGCACAGAGAGGGTGATCTTGGCTGCCCGGCCAAACCGCCGTTCAAACAGCTCCGGGATAGAGGTGATCCCGTACTGCATCCCGATATCCGAGATCTTCCCGGCGATGCCGGAGAAAATGAACATTCCCAGAAGGTATGGAATTGCGGTAAGGACCGCCTTGAAGCCGTCGGTATAGGCCACACCTGCCCGGCCCATCAGACCGCTGCCGCCGATGATCGTCGCGCAGACGGTGGCCATCAGCACCATCGGCCCAAAGGACCGGCCCGCTACATAATAATCCTTTGTGTTCTGGATCCGCCTGACGGAATAGACCCCCACCAGGACCATGATGACAAGGTATGCCGCAATGATTCCCAGATCCAAAATCGTCAATACGCTGTGATCCATCAAAAATGCCCTCCTTTTCTTTGTTTGCTCCAGAGGGCCGCACCTGCATACCTTTGTCCGGCAAGATCTTCAGCAGCTGTCTGCTTCCATTCACACCCACATTATATATGTTTCGGCGCAGCCCTCTACCCATAAGGGCAGATCCTGATCCATATTCTTCACCCCTTCTAACCACGTCCTCTTGTGGCAGTGAATATATGAACATTATAATGTTACTTGAAAAAAATGTCAATTTGTCCGATATGTATCAGAAATTCTTTATTCAAAAAGTATATATGCCATCCCGCCAGTTTTGCCAACCATGATACCTGGACCAAGGGACGCTGTATACTGCACAAAGAAAAACTGCGCATCCATACAAGCCCCTGCCTGCTGGATGCGCAATTTCCTATATCATCTACCATCATTCATGCGTCAGCAAATACTCTTTCAGTCCGCTGAGAGACGCCCTGCCGGCCTCTGCCCCGAGGTCATAAACAGCCTGCAGCTTGGCGGGGTCCTTTTCCACACGCCTGATTGGGAGTGGGCCATTGGGCCGAACCACGAAGAGCTCCCCGCGCTGCTCCATCCCTATGATCTCCTCCACCTGCCGGTTATAGACTTCCCACCGCCGGTTCAGACTCTCCACAAAGGCCGGATAGCGATGGTAATAGAGGCGGTTGAATCGCTGAAGCCATGCTGCGGGCCGCTCTTTCCGATACTCCAAGGGACGTGTGAGCACGAGAACGGTCTTGTCGTAGCCCAGACTCTTGCAGAAATGGACTGGAATACTGTCGCTGACCCCGCCATCCAGGTAGAACCTCCCATCCAACTCCACAGGCCGGGAGACATAGGGCATGGCAGAGGTGGCCCGCAGGACCTCCATCTGACGGAACGGCTCTGTGATCCGGATATACTCCGGGGCGCCTGTGTGCAGATCGGTGACCGCGGCATAGAAGTCAACGCCCGATCTCTGAAAGGCCGCTTCATCAAATACGTCCAGCTTGGAGGACACCTCATAGAAGGCGAAGTCGGCGTTGATCAGATTGCCCGTGGTCAGCAGCGAGCGCAGCCCCATGTACCGCTTATCCCGGATATACTTCAAATTATACCGTATGGCGCGTCCCTTCTGACCGGCGGGAGCATTGATCCCAAACAGCGCACCGGCCGACACACCGACGATTCCATCAAAGGATATCTGTTCATCCATCCAGGAGTCCAGAACGCCTGCGGTAAACATTCCGCGCATGGCGCCGCCCTCCAAGACCAAGCCCGTTTTCATCCCTGTCCTGCCTCCTGTGATTTTGTCGATTTTGATATTTTACCACAGGAAAAGCCAAAATGGAATGCCTTGTACGGGACACAGGATATCGATCAGAAAGCGCAGAAGTTGATACGGCGGGAAGGACATTTTCCTTGACGGTTCTTTTATTTAATGATACATTTAGGTATGTAAGTTTTCTTCGGAAACGAGATATTTCTCTACTGGCGGTAACAGTCCGCGAGCGATCAGCTAATCCGGTGGAATTCCGGAGCCAACAGGTTCGGTCTGGAGGGGAGAAGAAGGCTTTCTGGTGCCGTGCCGGATGCCCATCCTCCTCAAGCAAAAGTGTATACTCTAAGCACCCGGTACAGCCATCTCTCTGCGTCAGGGAAATGGCGCCGGGATTTTTTATTTCCGGCGGCTTCTCCCTCGGAAGCGTCCAGTATGAATACGGAAGGAGCCTTGCTATGGAGCCAAACCTGCAGCCAAACCCATTGGAAACGGATCCCATACCCAAACTGATCGTTCGATACGCCGTTCCCACCTCACTGACACTGATGGTCAACTACCTCTATAACATCGTGGATCAGATCTTTGTCGGACAGGGCGTGGGCATTACAGGAATGGCAGCCACTAATATCGCGTTCCCGCTGACCATTCTGGTCAATGCTGTGGCATTGATGCTGGGAGACGGATGTGCCGCCAATATCAGTCTGTGCCTGGGTCGGAAAGAGCAGCGGGAGGCGGACAGCACCATCAGTCACGCCCTCACCCTGATCTTGGCCAGCGGTCTGCTGGCCGCTCTGGCCTGCGGCATCTTCGCCCCGCAGATCGTAGTCCTTTTCGGCGCGACGCCGACTGCCTATGCAGAGTCTCTGTCCTATATGCGCGCCATCGCATGGGGGATCCCGTTCCAGCTCCTTTGTCCCGCCTTCACCGCCATTATCCGGGCGGACGGCTCCCCGCAGTACATGATGAAGTGCATGATGACAGGGGCGGTCATCAACCTGATCCTGGACCCTATCTTTATCTTTCCGCTGAAGATGGGCGTTGTGGGCGCCGGGATCGCCACGGTGATCGGGCAGGTGGCTGCTGGATGCCTGGCCCTGCTCTACCTGCGCCGCCTCAAAACCGTTCATATCCGGCGGGAGGACCTGCGCCCTACACGGAAGCTGACCTGTCGTATTCTGGCACTGGGCTTCCCCAGCTTGCTTACGCAGATGCTCTCCGCTCTGGTGCAGATTACCCTGAACAATCTGATGCGGGCCTATGGAGCCGCCACAGTCTATGGCAGTGACATTGCCTTATCCGTCTACGGCATGATGATGAAGGTCTACCAGATCGCTCACTCCATGTTCGTCGGGGTGTCCTCTGCCATCCAGCCCATCAACGGCTATAATTTCGGCGCCAACCACTATGCGCGGGTCCAAAAGACATTCCATATAGCTTCTCTTATTGCAGTAGGCATTTCAGTGGTGTGGTTTCTCATTTTCATGGTGTTCCCGCGGCAGATCGCAAGCTGCTTTGTATCGGACAATGCGCTCTATCTGGATTGCGCACAGCACTGCTTCCGGCTCTATATGCTGGCCTTTTTCCTGTATGGCCTTCACATGACCTCAGCCTCCTTCTTCCAGGGGATCGGCCGGCCTGGTAAGTCCCTGCTGATTCCTCTGGCCCGGCAGGGCTGCTTCCTGATCCCTCTGGCGCTTCTGCTATCCCGCTCCTTCGGGCTGGACGGCGCACTTCTGGCCGCACCGATAGCCGATGCTCTTGCGTTCCTGCTCTGCCTGCTGCTGGCCCGCTGGGAATTTCGGAGTTGGAGAAGAAAGGGCTGGCTGTGCAAAGGAGAGCGCAAATATCGCGCATCATAAGCGCACATGTTCCGAAGCCCCTGGATCGAGCATTTATAAATGAAAATCTATCATTGGGAGGACGATTCCCATGACAACGCGGACCCTTTCATTGCAGTTGGAGGAAGATTTCACCACACATACAGCCGCACTGTTTGTAAGCCATGTCAATGTCTTTCAGAGCACCATCCGCATAATCGCCGGTGAGCGAAGCATCAATGCGAAAAGTCTTCTCGGGGTCGTCTCCTTCGGCTTTCGTCAGGGACAGCAGGTACAGGTCGCTGCAGACGGCCCTGACGAAGCCGAAGCTGTAAACGCGTTGTCGCAATTTTTCCAGTCTTCTGCTTCCGCATGACTTGTCTGCATATAGGAGATGGAGAAGAACCTCAATGAAGCCATTCAACACAAAAGAGAGATTCTCTATTCCGAACCTGATGGGATATTTTCGGCTCCTCCTCATTCCGGTATTCTGTTACCTCTATCTGGCAAAAGAAGCGTACCATTGGGCCGCAGGTGTTGTCCTCCTCTCCAGTCTCACGGATCTGTTTGATGGGATGATCGCAAGAAAGTTCAACATGATCACAAATTTGGGCAAGGCGCTTGACCCGATCGCGGACAAACTGACACACGGTGCATTGGCTCTTTGTCTGGCCTTCCGCTATCCCCAGATGTGGGTCCTGTTTGGTCTTATGGTGCTCAAGGAGGGCTACATGGTGGTTATGGGCCTGCTCTTTTTCAGAAAAGGGAAAATGCTCAATCTGAAAATATCTTAGGCATACGAATTCCTCCACACCCGTGTGACTTTTCTATCAAATGATCCATTTGAAGATGTGAACGGTTTTCCCTTTTGGGAGAAACAAAAATGTAACACGAGCGCATACTTACTTTTACAGGCCGGCTCCATATGGAGCGAATACACATGCATTAAGACAACCATTTTATTTATTTGGTCATTTTTGATGGACATTTTATGTAAGGAGATCCGGTAGAATTTCCGGTCCTGATGGCTGCGTTCTACGGCCTGCGTAGAAGTGGGGTTATGGGACCGCGGTGGAGCGCAATCGACTTTGAGGGAAATACTCTCACGGTCGACCATACTGTGGTCCAGTATCGTTCCGATGGCAAGAACCGGATGAAAAACAAATCCAGCTGCAGAACGATGCCGCCGGTTCCCCAGTACCGGGAACTTCTGTTGCGGATGCAGGAACGGAAAGCCGCTTGTAAAGAGTTCTGCGGAAACTGCTACACGGAGTCGGAGTACATCTATGTCAACGAGCTGGGTATCCCATATAAGCCTAATTTTGTGTCCGACCATTTCAAACGGGTCCTGAAGCAGCACGGCCTTCGTCCGATTCGTTTCCACGATTTCAGATATACGTGCGCATCCCTGCTTCTGAAAAACGGAGTCGCGGTGAAGGATATTCAGGATTGGCTGGGACACTGCAGCTACGCTACAACCGCCAATATCTACGCGCACCTGGACACGGATTCCAAGAAACAGCCTGCAACGAAAATGAACCAGACAGTCAGCATCACCCCTGGCATCTCAGCCGCGATTTAAGCCGGAGGAGAGAACTCGGGGAGAGAACCGGGCTTCAAAAAGAAAATACTCAGGTTTTCAATTCATGAAAAACCTGAGTATTTTCAACTG
>CDYR01033004.1_pt1 | contig 20085 bp, 15 predicted proteins | sample 557691 | NCBI WGS metagenome assembly CDYR01 (sample SAMEA3182103, study PRJEB8094) | gut metagenome | biome: human; feature: gut; material: Stool; isolation source: human stools | place: Canada | collected 2013-02-19 | reverse complement strand
CTGTTAGGTTTATATGCAGACTTATTTCAATACATTATACTACAAAATTAATTGTTTTTCCATAGTATTTTATTTTTTTACAAATATATTTATTAATTATAGGCTGTTTTTATATTTAGGTTATGCTTGTCATACAGCATTCAAAAGAATTTTGTTTCAAAAAGGTGCAGATCTCCGTCACAAGGTGTTCCGGCGGAGGATAAAACCGCAGCCGGAAAAAGTGAGTGGGAGCTGCCTATAGGGCGAACGCTGCTGCACGTTAACAACCCGCAAGTAACACTTTGCAATTGACACCTTGCAATTGACACTTTGCAGTTGATATCTTTCAGGTAACACCTTGCAAGTAACACCCTACAAGTAGCACCCTACAAGTAACACCTCTACATGCTAACACCCTATATGCTAATACCCTATATGCTAATACCGTGTACGCTAATATCCTGCACGTGAATCCATTTGTAATCGGAAGTCTTGCATACGTTGATATCTCGTTTTTAGCTATATCTTTCCTGACAGCTTCATAAGAATCAGTGTCAGGATCGGACACAAAAGAGCCGCTATTATTTTACCTGTATAATAATATTTCATTGTAATTCCGCTTCCTTCTATTACGGATGATGTCTGAAAATGAACGGACAGGCCTGACCATCCCACGGCAGCGGCAGTTATAAGAGGCGCTGCGACGGCGCCGAGAGACGAAGCTTCCTTGATGCCGCATGTAATCTCGGCAAAACAGGTTATTAGAGAAATTACTGCCGGAGATTTGCAGCCGAGAGTCAAAAGGATACTTTTCAGCAGAGCTGTGATAACTCCGAAAAAGGTTACAAAAGCGCAGATTGACAGCATATTTACCGCTGATGTGCCTACCGATTTTGTAAAAAGAACGGCGAAGCTTACAGGAGGATTTTTTTCTTTTGAACCGGGACTGTAAATTTTTGATTCCATGTCAGGTAAATGCTTTTCCTTTGATTTATTACCGCCCTCGGAATTCTGCACGGCTTTAGTTCTTGTTTTAGCTGCAGTCCATTTCATTATAATACCGCATAAAACGGAAGTCAGCAGAAGAGAAATCCAGATTATAACACCGAGAGATTTATCGGACAGTATTCTGGCTCCGATACCGGTTATCAGAAAAGCTGGACCCGTATTATTGCAAAAAGCGAGCGCGCGGGATGCGTTTTCTCTGTCTGTCTGCCCTGATGTGACAAGATTTGCTGCCGCCGCCGCGCCGGCCGGATACCCTGAGAGATTTCCAATAAGAAAAAGTACGGCGCAGTTTTTGTCTATTCCGAATAGTTTTTCAAAAGGTACGGATATAAGTTTTCCTATTACATTGCCCGCGCCGGAAGATGTGATCAGAGCGGAGACAACAAGAAAGGGAAACAATGACGGAATTACCGTACCGACGCAAAGCCGAAGCGATTCCGTGGCCGCTGACGACGCGGTTTCAGAAAATATAACAAGAATTGGAAACGCTGAGATTATCAGAATACATTTAAAAATGTATGCAAATGAGTTTTCATTTACTTTACTGGATTTGCTTTTTGAAAGGGACAGATTTCTTGAAATGTCTGCAGACGCCTTTACGCCCGAAATACTGTTATTAATTTGGCTCACCCCGCATAAAATTAATTTACAATACTGTTTAATTAGATATATTTATTTTTCATGCAAAACATGCAGCTAAGGCTGTTAATAAAGATAAAAAACGGGGGATTCGGTTAATGAATAAATATTCCGGGCGGGAAGAGATCGGTCGCACGGACGGCTTTTACAGAAAAGACGTCGGAAGGGAAAATAAAAAATCGGGTGTGAGGAGAAAGCGTTCGTTTTCTCAGCGTTTTCTTGAATCTGTTGATTTGCCTCAGTCTGTAAGCCCGTTTATACCCGAAACGGTCATAACTATAAGTGAAAATATGACTCTTAATGTCAGCTCGTGCAAGAAAATTCTTTGTTACCGAGAGGATATGATACGGCTTTCACTCGGCAAATATGAGCTTGAGGTTACCGGCAGGGATCTTTCTTTAAAAAGTTGTCTGAACAAGTCTTTAGAGCTTACCGGTATTATAGATTCCGTCAGCTTTGACGGAAGAAGATAAAAAGGCGGGGCGGAGATTTTTATGCTGTTTTTGAGATTTCTTAGGTTTTTTGAAGGTCAGGATATTTTAAAGTTTGATGCGGACTGCGGTGAAAGGGCTCTCGGACTGATGAACAGCTGCGGTATTGTTTACAGATGCCCCGGGCGCGAGGAGGACGGCTCAGTCAGAGTCGAAATTTCACACAGTGACAGGCAGAAAGTTGTTTCACTTCTTGACAAAAACGGAATAAGGGTATATATTATATGTGAGAGGGGCTTTCCCGCGCTGGTCAGCCGGTACAGACGCCGTCCCGGTATATTGATCGGGTCGGTTATATTCATGTTTACCATGTGGCTTTCGACTCAGTTTATATGGAATATTGAAATTTACAGCAGCGGAGAGACGGACAAGGATAAGGTAATTGAAAATTTATCTTCTCTCGGCTGCAAAGTGGGCGCGTATATACCGGGAATTGACTTTTATTCGCTTTGCACAAAGTATTTGCTTATTGCCGATGATACGGCATGGGTTTCGGTTAATATGCTTGGCACGACGGCAGAGGTCAGACTGCTTCCGAGAATGACTAAGGAAGGTCAGGATGATATATCCGGGCCTGCAAATGTAATTTCCAAATATGACGGCGTTGTGGAATACGTAAATACTTTCGACGGAGATTCGGTTGTGACTGACGGAGACAGTGTTGTCAAAGGGCAGCTTCTTATAAGCGGGGTAGTCGAGGACAAAAATGATTTATCAAACCGTTTTGTGAAGGCTGACGGAATAGTAATGGCAAAAACATATCATGAGCTTACAGTGTCTGTTCCGCTTGAATATACCGAGAGAGTATACTCAGGACAGCCGGAACAGCTTTGCGATATTGGAATTTTTGCCGTTAAGATCAGGCTGAAGCGGCCGTCGCTCGACCAGACTAAGCTTTACGAGGAGGATTATGAGGAGGACAGGATTGTTCTTCCCGGCAACATAATACTTCCGGTTACAAAATATGTTACATCGTATCATCCGTATACAGACGAGACAAGGCAGAGGACTTCGTCCGAGGCTGCGCTGATTGCCGACGCGGAGATGGCGGTGAAAATTTCAGACGAGCTTGCCGACGCGGAGATTATATCCCGCGAAACCGAAGTGTCTGTAGTCACAGATGATGATGGATGTCAGTTTTATAATCTTTGCTGCCGTATCAGATGCGTTGAAAATATTGCTCAGACGGTTCCTCTTACGGTAACTGACTGACAGAGGCATAGAGGCATGCGGAAAGATGCGATATATATAGATTAATAAGGTCTTAAAAAAAGAGGAATAATTTTTAAATATGGAAGGACTTGTAAAAAAGACACTTCACACGGACAGCGCCGAACAGACCGGAGCGGTGTTCGGAGTACTTGACAAGAATATAAAGGAACTGGAAAACGCATTCGGGGTTACGGTTCGGAGTGAGGACTCAGAAGAAACCGCGGGAAATACTTTAATTGTAGAGGGGAACGGGGAAGAATCTGTCGGACGCGCGGCCGTCGCCCTTGAATATCTGTGCAGAATGGTGTCTCCCGGAGAAGGGATAAGCGAACAAAGCTTGCATTATGTGATCGACATGGTGAAGGACGGCAGAGAGAATGAACTGAGCGGTTTTAGTTCGGAATGTATATGTGTGACTACCCGCGGAAAACCGGTTAAGGCGAAGACGGCAGGCCAGAAGAAATATGTCGATGCTATAAAAGATAATACCGTTGTTTTCGGAGTTGGACCTGCAGGAACAGGAAAAACTTATCTTGCGGTTGCGCTTGCCGTCGATGCGCTGAGGAAAAAAACGGTGAGCAAAATTATTCTTACGCGACCGGCGGTTGAGGCCGGAGAGCGTCTCGGATATCTTCCGGGAGATTTGCAGAGTAAAATCGATCCGTATCTGAGGCCTCTTTATGACGCGCTTTATGATATGTTAGGCTCTGAGACATGTATGAAATATATTGAGCGCGGAACAATTGAGGTCGCTCCGCTTGCATATATGCGCGGCCGTACTCTGAGTGATTCGTTTATTATACTGGATGAGGCGCAGAACACTACGCGGGAACAGATGAAAATGTTTCTGACCCGTCTCGGCTTTAACTCTAAAATAATAGTGACCGGCGATATAACTCAGACCGATTTGCCGGAGGGCAAACAGTCCGGACTTGTCGAGGCGCTGCGTATTCTTCGGGGGATAGACGGAATTAATCTTCATTATTTTACTGAGAAGGATGTTGTGCGGCACCGCTTGGTACAGAGAATTATAACTGCGTATGAAAAAAACACAGCGGATAATTTGTGAAAAGGATACTGCAAATATTAATAAAAAGGTGTCATGGCGAGCAGAGAGAAGGATTTTGAAATGGGAAGAGTGAAAAATGCGGTTTTAGGCCGCCTGGGATGCGGATGCAGAGTAAATATTGAAAACCGTCAGGGGCGGTATCTGATTGATTTTCAGACAAGGATGCTTATCAGACGTGCGGTATATTCGGCTCTGAAATATGAACACATGTGTATGAAGGATTTTCCTGTCTCGGTTTCGGTTTCAATAGTAAATGACCGACAGATACATCGTCTTAACAAAAAATACCGCGGAATTGATTCATCCACAGATGTTCTTTCTTTTCCGCTCCTTGAGGACGGCTGTCCAACTCCCGATGATATTGATTATGACAGCGGATGCATACCGCTTGGAGATATTGTGATCTCGATTGACCACGCGGTTATGCAGGCGCGCGATTACGGACATTCACTGAGGCGTGAAATAGCTTTTCTCTGCGTTCATTCTGTTCTTCATCTTCTCGGTTATGATCATGTTACAAGCGATGAGGACGAGCGTATTATGTTTGACAAACAGAGAGAAATTCTCGGCTCAATGGGAATTACAAGGTAATATGGGAATTACAAGATAATCACTGCGCTGTAACTTGCGGGTGCAGACAAAAACGATAAATTTAATGCGGCGCGGCGCGCTGCCGATTTGAAAGGCTGAAGAGACAGATGCTTAATAGGCTTCGGGACGTAGAAATAAGATACAAAGAAATAGAAAAGCAAATAGAGAATCCGGAGGTTATCTCCGACATGGCACAGTATTCCGCACTTATGCGGGAGTATAAGCAGCTTACCCCGGTGATAGAGAAATACAGGGAATATCTGTCCGCAGAGCAGGCAGTTAAAGAAGCGCTTGAGATACTTGAAACAGAAAGCGACGAGGAAATGCGCGGACTTGCCGATGAAGAGCTTAGAAGCGGAAGGGAGAGGATAGAGAAACTCGAAGGGGAAATTAAGCTTCTCCTTCTTCCGCGGGATGAAAACGATGATAAGAATGTGATTGTGGAAATACGCGGCGGAGCCGGCGGCGAAGAGGCCGCTCTTTTTGCCGGGGTGCTGTATCGGATGTATACTATGTATGCGGACAAAATGCGATGGAAGCATGAAATTGTCAATGCCAATGAGACAGAACTCGGCGGATTTAAAGAGGTTTCCTTTATGATAGAGGGCGAGGGCGCGTATTCAAAGCTTAAATTTGAGAGCGGCGTTCACCGTGTTCAGCGTGTTCCGGAGACCGAGTCGTCAGGAAGAATTCACACGTCAACGGTGACGGTTGCGGTTTTGCCTGAGGCCGAAGATGTTGAAGTTGAGATTTCGCCGGGTGATTTGAAAATAGAGACGATTAAAAGCAGCGGAGCAGGCGGGCAGCATGTAAATAAGACAGAGTCTGCGATACGCTTGCTTCATATTCCGACAGGAATTGTTATAGAATGTCAGGACGAGCGTTCTCAGTTCAAAAACCGCGACAAAGCGATGAAGCTTCTCCGGACAAAGCTGTTTGACCTTAAACAGAGCGAACAGAACGAGAAAATCGCATCAGAGAGAAAGAGTCAGGTGGGGTCCGGAAACCGCTGCGAGCGAATCCGTACTTATAACTACCCTCAGAGTCGTGTTACAGATCACCGGATAGGTTTGACGCTTCACAGTCTGGAATCATTTCTGAACGGCGACATTGAGGAGATGATTGATTCTCTTGCTACGGCGGACGCGTCCGAAAAATTAAAAGCAGGCACGGAATTGTAAAAATAAATACAGGTATAAATATAAGTTTAAAGATAAGCACAAAACTAAAAGTAGAGCTAAGTACGATTAATAAGTACAAGAATAGCCTGAGAGCCTAAGTACGCTTAATAAATACAAGAATAGCTCGAGAGCTAAGTACGTTATATGAAAAATAAGTTATAATAAGTTTAATATAGATTATAGAATGATATAAAATGTTTAATTGTGCGGAGCTTCGCTTATTTGCGCCGTGGCGGCAGGGGATTACAGACGCCTGTCTAAGTACGCCGGCAGAGCTTCGTGTACATATGGAAGGCATGAATGATTATGGCAATGGAAGTTGGAATTGTTTCTTCGGAGGGAAGCTGTCATACAGAATACCTGTCAGCTGACGAGGATAAAAATCTAGGGCGCGCCGCAGATGTAATTCTGCGGGGCGGTCTTGTGATTTTTCCGACTGAGACGGTTTACGGAATCGGGGCTGACGCGCTTGATGCGGGCGCAGCGGAAAAAATTTACGCGGCAAAGGGAAGACCTTCGGACAATCCGCTGATAATTCATCTTTCAGAGCCTGAAGACGCGGAAAAATATGCGTATACAACAGAGCTCTACTATAAGATTGCAAACCGTTTTATGCCCGGACCGATTACGTTCATTCTTCCAAAGAAGAATTGCATACCTGATGCTGTGACCGGCGGACTTGATACAGTGGCGATACGCATACCTGTAGAGAGACATGCGCACAGACTGATAGAGCTTGCCGGAGTGCCGATTGCGGCTCCGTCCGCGAACATCTCCGGACGGCCGAGCCCTACATCGGCGGAACATTGCCGTGATGATATGGACGGTAGGGTAGACATTATTCTTGATGGAGGCGTGTGCAGCTTCGGGCTTGAATCGACAATTGTCAAGCCGAATGGAAGGGGCGGTCTTAAGCTTTTGAGGCCGGGCGCGATCACTCCGGACGATTTGAGGACAGTATGCGAAGACGTTGAGATCGACTGCGCTGTTTTCAGTAAGTTTACAGGAACTCCGGAGGCTCCCGGAATGAAATACAGGCATTACGCACCGGATGCGCGCGTGATTATACTTGACGGCAGCGACAGTCAGGTTTATTCTTTTCTTGAGGATAAGCAGGACTGCGGAATACTTTGCTACAGTGAGGATAAACCTCTTCTCGGCTATAGGAATGTGTCTGTTATCGGAAGCAGATACTCACCCGCCGAGCAGGCGCATCTTCTTTTCAAATGTCTGCGGGAGTTTAAGGGAGTTGATACAATTTATGCGAGAATGCCTTCGGACGGCGGCGTAGGACTTGCTGTTTATAACCGTCTGGTTAAGGCTGCCGGATACGAAATTCTTAAGCTTTGATACCAAAAAAATACAAGACGGAATATATTAAGGCGTGCTTTGGATGTTGACAGAACGTATTTTCGCTGATATAATAATCGCGGGGATTTAGCACCCATATTGACAATTTTTGTTTCGCCGGAGGCGGAATTAATGAAAATATTTAAATAATTTAAATAAAGGAAATCTAATTAATTATGGCTGAACAGAAGAATGATAAAAAGCTTGTTGAACAAATTACATCAATGAAGGAAAACTTTGCTCAGTGGTATACCGATGTGTGCATAAAAGCCGATCTTATCGGATATGCCAGCGTGAAGGGATGTATGATATACAGACCGTACGGATATGCAATCTGGGAGAATATTCAAAAGATATTCGATGAAAAATTCAAGGAGACCGGTCATGAAAACGTCTATATGCCGCTTTTCATTCCGGAGTCGCTTCTCAATAAGGAAAAGGATCACGTTGAAGGATTTGCGCCGGAGGTTGCATGGGTTACGCACGGAGGAAATAATCCGCTTGCTGAGAGAATGTGCGTGCGTCCGACGTCAGAGACGCTTTTCTGCGATCATTATAAAGATATTGTTCACTCATGGAGAGATCTTCCTAAGCTTTATAATCAGTGGTGTTCTGTTGTTCGCTGGGAAAAGACTACCCGTCCTTTTCTGCGCAGCCGCGAGTTTCTCTGGCAGGAGGGACATACTATTCATGCGACGGCTGAAGAGGCTCAGGAGGAGACGCTCCGGATGTTGAATATTTATGCCGATGTCTGTGAAAACCTTCTCGCTATGCCCGTTATAAAAGGGCCGAAAACAGAAAGCGATAAATTTGCAGGTGCTGTATCAACATACGCGATCGAGGCGCTCATGCACGACGGAAAGGCTCTGCAGGCAGGGACATCTCACTATTTCGGAGACGGTTTCGCAAAGGCATTTGACATTAAATTTACAGATAAAAACAATAATCTTACATATCCTCATCAGACGTCGTGGGGCGTTTCTACCCGTCTTATAGGTGCGATAATAATGACGCACGGTGATGACAGCGGACTTGTGCTTCCTCCAGCGATTGCTCCGATTCAGGCTGTTATCATTCCTGTCCAGATGCACAAGGAGGGGGTAACAGAGGCGGCCGCTTCGCTTTGCGAAAGACTGAAGAACACATACAGAGTTAAACTTGATGTAAGTGATAATTCTCCCGGATGGAAGTTCTCGGAATACGAGATGAAGGGCGTTCCGGTGCGAATTGAGCTTGGACCGCGTGATATAGCGCAGAATCAGTGTGTTGTAGTTACTCGTCATAACCGTGAAAAAACGGTTGTTTCGCTCGATTGTCTTGAGGCAGTGATAGCCGAAAAGCTTGAAGAGGTGCGTTCCGGTCTTTATGAAAAGGCGCTTGCAAACCGTAAGGCACATACATACGACTGTACAAGTATTGACGAAATCAAACAGAAGCTTTCCGAAAACGGAGACGGCTTTGTACGGGCTATGTGGTGCGGTGATTCTGACTGTGAGGACAAAATGAAGGAGCTGACCGAGGTTGGATCGCGCTGTATTCCGTTTGAGCAGGAACAGCTTTCGGATACATGCGTATGCTGCGGCAGGCCTGCAAAGCATTTGGTTTATTGGGGAAAGGCATATTGAGCATCTGACTTTGATTGTTCCGGAAAATTGCCATTAATGAAAAATGAAGAATAAACGTTGTCGTGACGATGCCGAAAGGCGTCGGGACTTAAAGAACGGATCGGGTAAAGATATTAATACGGATGAATTTGGCGGGAAATCTCCTAAAAGCTGGTTTTACGGAAGTAAAATATTGTTTATATGCGCGCTTCTTCTTTCTGTTGTCGGGATTATTTCAATTTTTGTTACGGTCTCCGTCTCTGAGCTTTCCGCCTGCAGAGGTATTTCAAAGGTTTTCATTCAGCTTGGCGCTGTGATTGTCGGAGCGGCGCTTATGCTTTTGATTGCCCGGCTGCCGCTTGGCTTTGTATATAAAAGGCTGTGGTGGTGTTTTCTGATACTGTCGGTTTCTCTTCTTTTGCTCACTTTAAAATACGGAACGGGACCGTCGGGTACAAAAAGCTGGCTGACGATTCCGGGTATTTCATTGCAGCTTCAGACCTCAGAATTTGTAAAGCTTCTTTTTATAATATCTTTTACCGGACATCTGAAGCTGGTAGGTAAAAAAATAAATCATCCGCTTGCGGTTCTTTCGCTGCTTGTGCATGTCGGAGTCATAGCTGGAATCGTTGTGCTTCAGCATGACCTCGGAAGTGCCCTTGTATATTTATTTATAGCAATTTTTATGTGTTTTTCCGCCGGGCTCAGCGGATGGTATTTCGTAGGGGGTGGAGCGCTTTGTCTTGCTGGTTTTCCGATTATATGGAGGTTTTTGACAGAATATCAGAAGCAGAGAATCATTGTAGGACTGAATCCTGAGCTTGATCCGCTCGGATACGGATATCAGGTAATTCTGAGCAAAAATGCGATAATTTCAGGTTTCCCATGGGGTTCAAAGTGGCTTTCTCTCACATATTCACCCAAAACCCCGGCAGCTCATACCGATATGATTTTCTCTGTTATGGCGGAGCAATTCGGAATTATTATGATATTGGCTGTATTTATTCTTTACGCGGCTATTGTTTTCCGATTGCTTAGTATGGGCAGAAGATGCGGACGTACGGGAGCTGAAATTTGTGCGGGAGTTGCCGCAATATTTGTTGTTCAGGCAACGGAAAACATCGGAATGTGTATGGGGCTTTTACCCGTTATCGGTGTGACTTTGCCGTTTTTAAGCTATGGAGGATCGTCTGTACTGAGCCTTTTTATTGGTCTTGGAATTGCTGTTTCTGCAATGCGGCGTGATATGCTGCAGTGACGAAAAAGGCGGAATTGAATTTTATAAAAAAGAACCTGATAAAAGAAATTGAGAAAAAAACTTTGTAAAAAAGGAATTGAGAAAAGGGCTTTAATAAAAGGCTTTGCGAAAATAACATTGAGAAGGATTTAAAAAAGATTTTAATAAAAAAGACTTTAAGAAAAGAGCTTGTGAAAAAAATTGGATAAAAATTGATAAATAGGGTTGCCTCTTGTGACTTTACTCACATGCGGCAGCCTTTTTTGATATAGTATATATCTTAATCATAAAGCGGGATGGCAGCAGATTATATAGCTGACTCAAAAGGTGAGCGGAACTCGCGCTTGCAGAGCCGAACGCCTTTACAGTCGAACGCCTTTACAGTCGAACGTCTTTACAGTCGAACGTCTTTACATCCGAACGCTTTTGCACTCAAACGCATTACACTTAAACATCTTTACAGTTTGACGTTTTAAAGCCAACAGACAACGGCATATTGCTTTTATTTATAATTTTAATAATTATTTGAATCCCGATTTTATTGGTAATTGGCGGGATTCTTTTTTATTGCCAATGTTTGTTAAATTATCCGAAGTGCATATTTTCTTATCCGTTTTGTCAATACTTTTATCAGTGATGAAAGCAAAAATTCATCCTCAATATCTGTATCGGCATCAAGCGGAGGAAGTCTTGGATGTATCATAATAAAGTGGTTATCTGCGGGGTAAATACCGCGAAGCTGAAGACCTTGACCGATGAAGAAAAAAAAGACCTTCTTATAAAAGCAAAAAACGGAGATAAGGACGCAAGACAAAAGCTTGTTTACGGAAATCTTCGCCTTGTTTTATCAATTATACAGCGCTTCACATGCAGAAGCGATAATCTCGACGATCTTTTTCAGGTCGGATGTGTGGGATTGATGAAGGCGATTGATAATTTTAACACTGAGCTTGACGTAAAATTCTCTACCTACGCCGTTCCTATGGTAATAGGTGAAGTAAGAAGATATCTTCGTGACAACAATTCGGTACGGGTTAGCCGTTCTGTGCGCGATCTTGCATATAAGGCGCTTACGGCAAGGGAACAGCTTTCCTCAAAAATGCAGCATGAACCTACAATCGCCGAAATAACTAAGCAGCTTTCTGAAAACGGTATAACGTGTACCGAGCATGATGTCAGTACTGCGCTTGAAGCGATTGTAGAACCGATTTCGCTTTACGATCCGGTTTACGGCGACGGCAGCGGTGATTCTATATATGTTATGGATCAGATAAGCGACAATGATAATACTGACGAAAGCTGGATTGAAAATATTGCTCTGAGGGAAGCGATGAAAAAGCTGTCTGAGCGAGAACGGTCTATTATAGGAATGCGCTTTTTTTCCGGAAAAACTCAAATGGAAATAGCGTCAGAGATCGGAATTTCGCAGGCGCAGGTTTCAAGGCTGGAAAAGGGAGCACTTGAACGCATGAGAAGGGAATTATAGTTACGTCTGTTTGTCTTAAGTATTCATTTTAAAGGTTGAAAATTTGTATAAATTTTTTAATGTAGAAAGTTGAGAAGCAGCTCGCCGGTTAAATCTAAAAAAATATTAAGCTGATGTCTTCTGCGTTTTTACCAAAGCGGAAGAAACATCGGCTTTTTTGCGTATATATGAGATTTTTTAATATATTTATTACAAAACTTTATTTTAAAATGTTTTTTCCTCTTGCATAACTTTGTTAACAGTGGTATAATTTAAAAAATATATAGCTTTTAATAGGGTTAAAGACTATCATAAGGAGTTCCGATTAAATGGGATACTATCGGAAAAGTGAGCGGAACTCGTCGTCTGCAGGTGCGAGCGTCTTTACCGTTGAGCGTCTTACCGTCGAACGCTTTTACAACACAACGTGAACGTCTTTATCTGTGAACGCCTATACACGCGAAAGCCTATACAACGCGAGAGTCTTTATGGGAGAATGCCTTACACGCGAAAGTCTTTATGGGCGAATGCCTTACACGCGAACGTCTTTACGGATGAATGTCTTGCACGCGAATATCTTTACAGGTGAACGTTTTACAGACGTAAATATATCGTTTTCGGTTATAAATATTTATAAGGAAAAATGATAACAGAGAGGATGGGTTAAGCATTATGAAAGACAAAACATTTTCAAATCGGATATCTGGACTGACAAAAAAGGATATTATTACGATTCCCAATATTCTCAGTATGTTCAGGCTTATTTTGATACCTCTGATATTTATTTTCTGGTTTAGAAATGAGTATGTTTTTACGTTTATTACAGTTGCGGTTTCTGCTTTTACAGATGTACTCGACGGATTTATTGCGAGAAAATTCAAGATGATAACCGATCTTGGGAAATTTCTTGATCCGCTGGCGGACAAGCTTACTCAGCTTTCCGTACTAATTTGCCTTACTGTGAAATATAAGTGGATTATAGCTGCGGTTGTCCTTCTTGCTGTTAAGGAGCTTACAATGCTTGCAGTCGGAACAAGAGTTCTCAAAAAGACGGATAGAATGCCGTATGCGCGCTGGTACGGCAAAGCGGCGACAGCCGCGCTTGACATTTCGACAGCTCTTGTAATACTCTTTCCCGGAATTCCGGAAGCTGTCGCCATGGTGATTTTTGCGGTATGCGTATTTTTGATAATTTATTCTCTTGTACGCTATATGATGCTTTATAGGGAAATGATTGCCGAGTGTGCTGGAACAGACGGAGCGGAATCAGATAAGAAAGACAATAATATGGACTTAGATTTAAAATGAATGCGAGAAGGCTTATAGAAATACTTCATTTGGCGGAACGGTTAAAAGATACGGAAAGACATTGCTATACGTCCGGAAACCGCAGGGAAAGTGTTGCGGAACATTCGTGGAGGCTTACGCTGATGGCTTATCTTGTAAGTGATGAATTTCCCGGCGCAGATCTTGAAAAATTATTAAAAATGTGTTTGATACATGATTTGGGCGAAGTATTTACCGGAGATATTCCGTCGTTTGATAAAACCGAGAAGAATGAGTCGCGAGAGTCGGAATTGCTTAACAAGTGGCTGAAATCTCTTCCGGAACCGTATTCTTCCGAGATGATGGCTCTATTTCGTGAAATGTTGGAAAGGGAGACTCTTGAAGCGAAAATTTTTAAGGCTCTGGATAATATAGAAGCGGTTATACAGCATAATGAATCGGACATAAAAACTTGGATTCCGTTAGAATATGAGCTGCAGATGACCTACGGAGATGACAAAGTGTCTTTTTCCGAATACTTAACCGAAGTGAGGGAGCTTGTCCGCAGCGACAGCCGTGAAAAAATAGCAAATACAAAGTAAAATCCTGCAGAACGGTATACCTCTGAAAGGATAAATCCATTCAGAGGCGTATCGGAAGAAACCTGCAGGATTTTTCTGTTAAATTCTGTTAAAGAGAGTTGTATCTGTCTGAAAATTTATTCAAACAAACATTTCCACCATGGTTTTTGATTTTTTGGTCTTTCGCACCGGCACTCCGAGCGCGGCGGCAGATTCACCAGGATCGTATCATCCCCGATTTTTTCAATCTTTTCCCAAGGAATTACTATAAGCGAACCGCGCGGAGACGAAAATAATTTACATTCTCCGGGTACACTTATAGAGACGATTTTTCCTGTACAGGTATCTACTGCCACGTCACAGATATAACCGAGACGGCTGCCGTCGCATATGTTGATTACTTCCTTGTCTTGAAGAGCTCCGACACAGCATCCGTTCAAAATAAAGCTACCTCCATGCCGCAAGGCGTTAAATAATAATTATAGATTGAAAATTAAAGGATAATGCAGATCATTCCTCCGCTGCCTTCGTTTATCAGGCGGCTGAGTGTTTCGGAAAACTTTGCCCGCGATTCTTCAGGCATATGTGAGAGCTTTGTGTGCAGACCCTCTGTTACGAGCTCGTAAAGTGTTTTTCCGAACATGTTTGATTCCCAGATGCTGTGAGGATCTTCCTCAAATTCATTGAGAAGGAATTTGACAAGATCTTCGGATTGCTGTTCGCTTCCGACAACAGGGTTTATCTCTGTCTGAATGTCAGCGCGCATCATGTGAATCGACGGTGCGCTCGCGCGCAGCCGTACTCCATATCCTCCCGGTCTTTCGATTATTTCAGGTTCTTCAAGACGGAGATCATCGATATCCGGAGTTACAATTCCATAGCCCGTTTCTGCAACATCGTCAAGCGCGGCGGCGACCTTGTCGTACCGGTGCTTTACCGATGCAAGAGACCGGAGCGTCGATATAAGATCCTCGTCTCCGCTGATTTCAAGTCCGGTCAGCTCGCTGATTATTTTGTAGTACAGTCCGTCTGCAAGATTAAGCGTTACCGCTGCGCTTCCGCTTCCGAGATCTATGCTTTTCAGTTCGGCCGACTTTACTGTTTCTCCGGATCGGAGTTCTTCAAAAACATTTTTTACGTCTCCCGCTTTATGTATGTTTCCTGCGCATTCGAGAACAGCATTTTTCAGAGATGTATTGAGCCAATGATCCGAGTCGAGTGCAAGCGTCCATTCCGGAAGCTCTATTCCGATTTCGGATACGGGAAATTCGAGAAGTATAAGCTCTAAAATATGCCTGATGTCTTCGGCATTCAGCTCAAGGCAGTTTACCAGAGCGACAGGAGCGCTGTAGCTTTCCTCAAGCTCATATGCGAGTTTTACAGTTTCTTCGTTTTCCGGATCTTTTGCGTTAAGTATAATCGCAAAAGGCTTTTTCAAAGCCTTAAGCTCGTTTACAACACGACGCTCGGTATCTGCGTATGAACTGCGGGGAATATCACCTATAGAGCCGTCTGTTGTAACAAGGATTCCAATTGTGGAATGGTCATCGATAACCTTCTTTGTTCCGAATTCGGCAGCCTGTTCAAAGGGCATCGGAGACTGAGACCAAGGTGTCATCACCATTCTCGGACTTCCGTTCTCAATGTAGCCCAGCGAATCCGGTACTATATACCCGACGCAGTCGATCATTCTTACGCGCATATGCGCATTGTCGCCGAGCGTAACGCCTACAGCCTCATCCGGAATGAATTTGGGTTCAGTCGTCATCACGGTTCTGCCGGCTGCGCTCTGCGGCATTTCGTCTTTTGCTCTTTCGCGGTCGAATTCACTTTCTATATTTGGGATTACAAGAGATTCCATGAATCTTTTGATAAAGGTAGACTTTCCGGTGCGGACCGGACCGACTACACCTATATATATGTCCCCTCCAGTGCGTTCCGCTATATCTTTATAAATGGAATATTCGGTCATTTCCTTACCTCCGACAAATCGTGATTGGAAAGTACAATCGGTTTTGATTAAATGTATGCCTGACCGTTTAATAATATGCCATTACTTAAAGGAAAATGATAGAAATATAGAGATTTAAACGTAAAATAACAGCTTGCGTAATTGAAAAATAGCTTTATACATATCGGTTATTTAATTAAATAGGGATTTCTTGAAAAATAGTAAATAGTATCCGTATGGAAATATTTTACAGTGTGCGACGCATTGACCCCCTCTCGATAAAGCAGTTATTAAATTATCTGCAGTACAGGAAGGATATCGCAGTCGGCTTATCATAAAAAAATCTCGTTTATAACTTAGTAAGGATGTCCACCGCCTCTATAGGCGGCTGGTGTCATCTTACGCTCAGTGGGAAATCTCCCGCTAAGTACCGCATTGTGACGTGTAACGCAATGCGTTTGTCCCGCACGACGGGGCAAGACCCTTATGAAATAAAAATGAGATGTCCCCTGCCTTCCGAGAGGCTAATGCCTTACAGACGGGAACATCTTGATTATTGTTTTTATTATTATGTTTGTTATTTTTGTTCAAACCACGTTTTTCCGATTCCGAGTTCTACGGTAAGAGGGACTGACAGCTCAACTGCATTTTCCATTTTATCGCGCAGAATCTCAGCCGCTTTATCCGCACAGCTCTCATGAGCTTCGACAATCAGCTCGTCGTGAACCTGCAGAATCAGCCTTGCGTCGATGCCGGCTTCCTTCAGGGCGCGGCTTGTTTCAATCATGGCGATTTTTATAATGTCAGCTGCGGTACCCTGAATCGGACTGTTCATAGCTGCGCGTTCTCCGAATGCGCGCAGCGGAGCTTTGGGGCTGTGAAGCTCCGGAATATATCTTCTTCTTCCATAGAGAGTTGTAACATATCCGAGTTCTTTAGCCTGTTCTACAATTTCATTCATAAAGCGTCTTATTCCGCTGTAGTGGTCAAGATAGCTTTCAATGTACTCCTTTGCCTGCCGTTTTGTTACTCCGATATCCTGGGCAAGGGAAAAGTCGCCTATTCCGTAAACAATTCCGAAATTAACCGCTTTTGCCCGCTTACGCAGTTCTGGGGTAACCGATTCTCTTGGAACTCGGAATACCTGGCTCGCGGTGATTGTATGAATGTCCTCTCCGCTCTTAAACGCCTCCTGCATTGCTTTATCGTCTGCCATATGCGCCAGAACGCGCAGCTCTATCTGAGAATAATCGGCGTCGATCAGCAAACGGTCGTCAGAACGGGGTATAAAATACCGCCGGAATTGCCTGCCGAGCTCGGTACGGATCGGAATATTTTGAAGATTCGGATCTACTGAAGAAAGTCTTCCGGTAGCCGTTACATTTTGCTTAAAGCTTGTATGAATAATTCCGTTTTCGTCGGCGGCTCTGAGAAGTCCGTCTGCGTAAGTTGATTTGAGCTTTGACAGCTGCCTGTAGTCGAATACCGCGCTGATTATCGGATGGTACGGACGAAGTTTTTCAAGGATATCCGCCGAAGTGGAGTAACCGTTTTTGGTTTTCTTAATCGGAGGAAGTCCGAGCTTTTCAAAGAGAATTTCTCCAAGCTGTTTCGGCGAATTTATATTAAATTCCGTGTCTGCCAAAGCATAGATCTTTTTCGCGCTTATATCCGCTTCTTCGCTTAGCTTTGCTCCGAATTCCGCAAGTCCGCTGCAGTCTACCTTAAAACCGAGCAGCTCCATATCGGCGAGAACCTGAGCGAGCGGCAGCTCAATATCATAGTATATATGTTCGGCCTTTTCTTCTTCGAGTTTATCGGAAAGAGGTCTGTGCAGCATATAGAGCGCTTCTGCTTCAAATTTTCCAAAGTCCTCCGCATTGCCGTCATTGTATTCCTGCGGAATATCGTAACCTGCATAAACGGAAGCAATTTTTGGAAGCTCCTGCGTTACTTCTCCGGGATTTATCACGTACGCGGCAAGCGATACGTCGAATATACCGCACTTCGGAGTTATCCCGTTTTTTCTTAAAAGTTTGATTGTATCTTTGGAATCATAAACGCAGAGGACTGTATTGTCGTCAAATATTTTTTTGATTTCTGAAAGTGATGAATAGCGGATTTTAAGCCTTGTTTCTCCGCGTCTCAAAAAAGCGAGACCCGTTCCGTCAGATTCTGCGGCTATACTGGCAGAGGTCAGATCGCCGTCGCCAAGACTGAATGACTCGGAGGCCTTGCATTCTTTATATTCAAAGTCATACTTTGTTTTATTTTGTGTTTCGAGAAGCGATAAACGCTTGATAAGCTTGTCGAATTCAAGCTCACGGAAAAGTGAAAGCGTACTTTCTTTATTGATTCCGGTGTATTCAAGATCGCGGATATCTTTATTTATAGGTGCATTTTTCTCAATAAGCGAAAGATTTAGAGACATGTATGCGTCGTCTTTTCCTGCGCGCAGCTTTTCAAGCGCCGATTTGCCGACCGGTAGCGGCAGTCCCTTGTCAATTGAATTGTAAACGGAGTCGAGAGATCCGCATTTTGAAATCAGCTTTAAAGCGGTTTTTTCTCCGATTCCTGCAACTCCGGGAATATTGTCCGAGCTGTCTCCCATAAGAGCCTTTACATCGACAAAACTTGACGGATCTATACCGTATTTTTCGGCAAATGCTGTTTTGTCAAATAATTTTGTCTCACCTGTTCCGGCAAGGAGAACATTAACATTGTCGTCTATAAGCTGAAGTGAATCACGGTCTCCGGTAAGGATATATACCATAGCGCCGGATTTTTCTCCGATATTCGCCATTGTTCCGAGAAGATCGTCGGCCTCATATCCTTCAAGCTCAAGAACCTTAAACCCAAGTGACTGCATAGCTTTTTTTGCATATGGGAGCTGAGCTGCAAGCTCGTCGGGCATTCCGTGTCTTGCCGCCTTGTAACCTTCATACATTTTATGTCTGAAGGTGGGCGCTCTCATGTCAAATGCCACTGCGGCATAATCCGGCGAAAGCTCTTCTATTTTGGGAAGCAATATGGTAATCATACCGTATACCGCGCCGGTATGGATGCCTGTGGATGAAACGAGAGGAGGCATTCCGAAAAAAGCTCGGTTAAGTATACTGTTTCCGTCAACTATAAGCATTTTTTTCATATTATAATTACCCCGTACCGCCGTCGGCGGTTAAAAAAAGATTGATGCAGATTAATGCAGCTTGATGCGGATTAATGCATATTGATGCAGCTTGATATAGATAATGCAGCTTGATACAGATAGTACAGCTTGATACCGATTAATACGGTTTGATGCAGATTGATATGTCTTTGCCTTTATTGAGCCTTGAATTTAAATATCGGAGAGTAAATTTGTTAAAATTTATATTGCAATTGCCGGTTTGCTATTGATTTATTCATTCCTTGTGTAGTATAATAATAAAGACAGGATGCCCGAAGTCTTGTCTTATAAGAGCGAAAAGCCCGTCCTCTGGGGACTGGAGGATCGAGGAGGGAATTGTCATTCTCAGAAAAAGCGGAGTCATGTTTTGCTCTTGAAAATTTATTATTTGCAGAAAGGAGGAAGAGATACAATTTTCAATATATTTGGTAAAAACAGTGTGCCGCGAAATTCAAAGCCTTCCGCAATAGCTTTTGTCGATTACGAACATTGGTACATATCCATGTATCGGATGTATAGCCGAAAACCTGACATCAGGCAATGGAGAAGCGCGGTTTCCGAACTATATGATGTTCATGACATTCTGTTTTTCGGAGACTTTTCAAATCCGTCGCTTCGTGCGGAGATTTCAAAAATCCGCGAAGTTTCAAGCAGTATTATTGAAACTCAAAATGCATCGTCATATCACAAAAAAGACTATACGGATTTTATAATGTTGGATCATATTTATCAGCGCGCGATAACATACGGCGATAATACGGATGTGTTTATTATATTCTCCGGAGACGGTCATTTCAGCTCGGCGGCAAGTTTTCTTGTCAATCGGTGCGGAAAAACCGTTGCTGTCTACGGAATACGTGATTGTCTCAGTACACAGCTTAAGAATACAGCGAGCGTAACCGTCGAATGGCCTCCGGTCAATTCAGATTCGGACAGTGAAAGTTTTACTAACGTGGAAGACCGGGAAGACGGCAGAAACGGCAATATTCAGTCTGTGTACGCTGCTGAACATAATGGATTGCAACATAATGGATTGCATTCACGTTCATCCGTGACAAATATTGTCACCAAAATAAACGGCGGACTTATGAGAAACGGTGAATCCAAAACAGATAGAGAATTTAAAACGAACGGCGAACCTAATGCAAACAGAAAATCTAAAGTTAATGAAAAACTTGAGGCTGGCAGAGAATTTAAAGCTATCGGCAAACCTGAAGTGCTCAGAGAATCTAAAGCTAACAGTAAGCCTGATGCAAACAGAAAATCTAAAGTTAATGAAAAACTTGAGGCTG
>CDYR01008030.1_pt1 | contig 20125 bp, 20 predicted proteins | sample 557691 | NCBI WGS metagenome assembly CDYR01 (sample SAMEA3182103, study PRJEB8094) | gut metagenome | biome: human; feature: gut; material: Stool; isolation source: human stools | place: Canada | collected 2013-02-19 | reverse complement strand
CTCTCCATGTTCGGTCTGGATCTTCTTCGGATAGCTGCCGTTGCGTGAATTCCCACTGTTATTACCGGTCACAGAGTTCTTTTCATACCCCAAATGGGCATCCATTTCGCCTTCAAGCATTTTTTCCAATACTTGGGCATGCAACTGCTTCAGGAACTTGCTTACATCGGCTTCTGTTTTAAACCGGCTAAGGAACTCCTTGCTTAATACCTCATCGGGCACTACTTGATTCTTTTCTTTCATAATCTTCTTCATTTTGCAAATCTATAAAATAAAAATACGAGACTCAAACTTAAATCCCGTATTTCCCATTTACACAAAATATTTTATAGTGCCTTTTCTATTTAATCCGTCAGGCTGTGAAGTTATGGCGGAGGTTTTGTTATTGTTGTTAATATCATCCATCAGTCTTTAAACGGTTGGTGGATTTTTTTGTTCTGAATTATTTATTTTCTAAGTTTGCTAAAATTAGACATATTCTTTTCTATAGATAACTTCCTTTTTTATCTATTTCATGTCACTGCTTCTCATTAAAATTAAAAAGAGCTTAGAACTTGTATTTCTTTAAACAGCTCATTTAGATAATCAAACGTCTATTGTTTTTTTAATTATGGTAAGACTCAATTTTAAATTATTTTACTCAAATCTTTATTATAAAGCATTGATTTAAAACTATTGTTATCTATTTAGGATTTTTAGCGTGATACTAATAAATACGAGAAGAAAATATAGAATATACAATTTGGGGAGATTTACAAGTGAATCCAATATATAAATTAACGTGAGTTCGAAATAAGCATAGATATACACTAAGTTTGCAGCGAGTTCCGACGAACCGTGAAACGGCGAAGCTGGATAGCCACAAACAAGAAGAAAAAGTATAGTTTATGCCGAGGTTGTTTCTTACTTTTGTTGTGTAAAAGAAAGGGACAACCATCCCGACAGGTAAAATAATGAGTTAACACTATTGATAAGTAGGAACATTGCGATAAAAGCATTAAATTTATAGTGCTGAATTATAACATTTAACGATTACCACTATGTCCTCAAATTTTAAAGTTACAGAGATTTATTGTATGGCCGATGATTTTTGTAAGGTATTTGCATTGCATCAGGAAAAATATATGGTTGAAGACAAGAATACCTGTCATCGTAACAAGCCCAATCGCATGAGTGAGGCTGGGATTATGGTTATTCTTATCCTGTTTTACTCCGATGGTTTCCGCTGTTTTAAGCATTATTACAAGGAGTATGTCTGCAAACACCTGAAACACTTGTTTTCGCGACTGGTGTCCTATAACCGTTTCATGGAACAGGAGAAGGAAGTGTAGCTTCCTTTGAGCATTTTCATCAAGAAAATCCTGCTGAGAAATGTACGGGTATCAGTTTTGTTAACTCCACTCCCTTACGTGTATGTCGTAACCAAGGAATCCTGATTCATAAGATATTTGAAGGGCTTGCCGAGCGTGGAAAATGCTCCATGAGATGGTTTTTCGGATTCAAACTACATCTGATAATCAATAATAGAGGTGAGATCCTTAATTTGAAGAACATTGCGCAGATAGAGCACTCTAGACACCGTTCTTTTAACAACGTCATTGCCAATTCACTGTTGGCTATCGCAGCATACTGTTTCTTTGAAAAGAAACCGCCATTGATGTCAATTTTATCAATGACGGGCAACTTACGATTTTTTTGATTTATATCAAACTCACGTTAAATTAGTGAGGAGATTTAATCTGTAGTAAAATACCCTTTCCCATGACATTGAGGACAAATGATGTGAGTATGCCCTGTAGAACGCAGGAAATAGCCTCCACATTCATCACATTTCACATGATAATCTTTTGTTCCATACAGTGCAGGGTAGATGTCTTTTACAATACGTTTTTTACCGTGGCATAGATTACAAGTATGTTTAGTTTGTTGACGAGATGAAGAAGAATTCTGTGTTGCATTGGAATTTATTATCGTACTACCATTAGAACAATCATTATTTACTGGATTTATAGGACACATAAATGATGCATAACCATCCGTATTGGCCCCATCTCTTTCTTTCTTACGAATAAGTGAACACGTAGTTACAGACGATGGAGCAGCTTGTCTCTTATAAACATACATAAGACTATTATTGACTATTACATTCAGGATGCTTAAATCTGCCTTAAATCGGTAAAGCACATTCCCGAAATACGAACGGCCTACATACGTTTTTGTATTGGTTGCACTATGCAGTTCGTCATAAGTCAGTAGACCGTTACCGACACTTATACCGTATTTATCTGAATCATAACATTCTTTATTAGAGAATGTTATAAACTGCCCACCTGCCGTATTAGTATATGCAATTCCATCTTGTATCTTTTTAGTCAATTTATAGTAAAAGGTTTCTTGTCCACAAATATGACTGATGTTGAAGAATGCAACTACGGCAAACAATAATATTGAAAATCTTTTATTCATAAATTACCCCATTGTTTGTATTTTGCCGACGCCTGCCTTCATCAACATAATAGTCTTTCTCAACAAGCCTATAATTAAATTCATGACTATCACTATAGCCACCAGATATTTTATGAATCATTCTTTTTCTGTCTTTAGAAAAGTACCAAAAGTCAGTCCATGACGGTAAACCATACATACCTTGACTATATCGAGAATAAACAATCCATGAAGAGGACGACAAATCATCTCGATATTTGATGTCATATTTTACCTCATATACTTGCCCTTCATAGTAATTCCTGTTTTCTTTAAGACGAGCTTTTATATAGAGGGTTGTATTAGAACCAAATGAGGTAGCCTTACTTCCATTAAAATTGAATACATATGCATTGTTATTACGGTCAACATCTTGATAAAAATAAATTTCATCGTCATCATCATAGAATTGAGCATAGGCGTTGGAACAAAAGAAACTTAACACTGATACTATTGAAATAAAAAAAACTTTTTTCATTACCGTTTATTTATTTTAAGCACGTCCTCACTCTTTCATCTGCATAAGGTGTGCCATCGAAAATTGATTTTTTATTAGTAAACTCTCTTTCTGTACCGTAGAACATCAGCCAAGACTTTCTCCATTGCTTGGAAAACTCAATACCTTCATTAAGCAGTTTTTTGTTTTGACTGCATTCAAATAAAAATCGGTTTAGATCATGATTGTCAAAGAATAGCCATAATTCGAAACTTGTAGGATAACGAGCCAAATGCAACTTTACTTTTTTATGAAGTATCTGGTTATTTAGTATAGACTTTTCTTTATGTACAGTTTCACAAAGAAGTTGCTGATAATAAAAATCCAATACGCCATCAAATACACCAACATATTCAAGTTGACGTGCTTCCTGTACGTTGTAACGTAACTTGTTAATGAAATAGCGAACGCAATAATGAGGCTTAAAATCCAATCTGCCCCAAACCTCTCCAATCAATCTAACATTAGGAAATTTCTTTTTTATAGATCTTCTAAAGAAAAGCCAAAACCTATAATTGGGCCCGGTAGCATGGTCCAGACGAATTGCATCGAATCCCATAGCGCATAACTCTAGCGCTCTTTGAGTCAAATAAACTTGCACCTCCTTGTTTTTGGTGTTAAACATGGGCAGATCTGTTATTCCAGCAAAACATTTATATGTTCCATTACGCTTGAAGAAAAACCAATCGTTGTGTTTCCCGTCTGAGAATAGAGTACAACTTTTATGGCAATGATTGGTCACAAAGTCAGATACAATAATCATTCCCCTTCGATGTGCCTCATTTATAAGTTCGTGCAAATCCTCTTTTGTCCCGAAATGAGGGTCCACTTGCTTAAAATTCACAATATGATAGCCATGATAAGCTGCTGTTTTATAGAAAGGTGTAAGCATAATTCCTGTCATGCCAAGTCCTTGGATGTAATCAAGATGGTCAATTATGCTCCTAAGGCAACCACCTCTAAAGTCTCCATCAGCATCTTCTCCTTTTGTAGGAAAAAAGCGGTCAATCAATATATGGTAGATATGTTCTTGATTCATAAGCAATCTCTATCATATTGTCGTTTTATCTCTTTTAAGTCTTGATGAAACAAGAAAATTACAATGACCAACGCAATAAGTAATAACATAAGGATTACGATTATCACGAAAATTGATAGCATAAAACAGCAACTCATAGTCATACTACTAATGTTTGATTTATATTTTGTTTATATTAAACTTGCTACAGTTACAAGAAGAGTAAAAAACGAAATTATCAATATCCAAATATTATTATTGTGAATGAATGAAATTTCTAAAGAATTTTTTTGAGGAATAACAATTCCTCTGATTTCTTCAAATATTGTTTCCAACTGGAATTGCTGAATAAAATAATCCATTCGCCTGTCCATCTCGGTTTGATTGAATAACTTTTCACAAAGTATTTTTGTAATCAGTCCACAATTCGCCTCTATTTCTTTAGCATTCATTGTCTTGTATTCAATTTTGAATTTATGTAATTTACGCTTTATATAAATGAGTATACTCATTTCAAGTACTCCCTGTAACTCGTCATCTAAGTTACCAGAAAGTTCCTGTTCATACTGATCTTTTATGGGATAATACGGTTCATTAGTTTTTATATGCACAATACAGTCGTCATCTGCCCAAAACTTTTCCACTTTATTATTGCTATAGGCTTTATCCACGACACTTTTAACTGTATCTGGATTTGCCATAAAAGTGTTGTCATTAGCATACAATAACCCATAAACGAAATGACTCTCAGGAACTTCTGTCGTAGTCAAAGTTCCATTTTTTTCTATCAGCTTTATCTTCTCTTGCAAATAGTCGTTTATTGGGTATAGATTTTTATTCTGAAAATAGCCAATTTGAAATTTTTTCGTTACATCACTTAAAGTATTTTGACATGCTGTGATATCCAATAATTGAACACAAACATCAACTATGGAATAAGATAGTTTTATGTCTTTGCGCTTTTTACCTTCCAGATCCCATACAAGTAAAACCAACCAATCGTGAAAACTTATTCCCTTATACTTACTGCTTGTATTAAGACTTTTATCCCCTCTTTCAAAGAATGCCTTCTTTAGGTTTACCAAATCCAATTCCGTACAAAAATCCCTGTTTGTATATATTTTTTGTTCTTGATCAAAAACCTTATCTATTTGCACCAACAGAACAAGAAAATACTGTCGACCTCTCTTGGGGACTAAATTTAATTCTAAAAGAAGTGGATTCACTATAATTTCTCTAGAAATTATGTCTTTGCTGTTATAAAGCGAATTAAAGAAAAATGAACATGGTGTAATTGAAATAACCTCACCTTCACCTCCTAACGCCCAATATGAACATCTGGCATTAGGATAATGTATGAATGAAACATCCAAAGTTTTTTCTTTTTTGCGCAATTTTATATAATTCTTCCTCAAACTATCAAGCGGAATGAAGAGTGACATAGATGCCATATAAACATTTTGCGTCATAACGTCAACTATTTAAATTATAATCAATATATATAGACTTACTCTGGTACAGAGTAAACTAAGCGCACTGTTACAAATTTTGCATCAAAAGCATTTTTTTCTTTAAGATTAGATCCTGGGATATTTCCTGAAATAGTTCCTTCTTTGTAACTTAAAATCTTACAATTATTTTCTTTATCATTCCAACATCCGCCATAAATACGGGCATCCACATTATAATCATCTTTTGAATCACAGATCAACTCACCATAATTACCAGACATATCATAGATCCCCAATTCATTCGGCATTTTTGTCGCAATATCATGAACTCTATTATTACTGTTATCCTTATACCAAGAAATATCACTTACAGTATTACTTCCACTATAATTATACCCTTTTGATTTACTGCCTCCTTTTGCAGCATAAATCCATTCCGCCGTTGTTGGTAATCGGAATTTAATTCCCGTTTTCTCTCTTAAGGTATTTAAAAATGTCCTAAATTCTGATTTAATTACACCTTTATCATGATTAGAATTCAATACTCCTATAACTTTATCGGCAATCTGAAGATTTCCACTTGGGGGAAGTTCTGTTTGCATAATATAAAATGGAGGCAGCGTACCACCATCTACCAGTATCATCTTAAACTCTTTTCCATCTATAAAATATGTCAAGTCTTTATAGTCAACTTTAGGAATGTACCCATCATCTGAATCTTCAGAATCGTCTGGGATATCCGGTTCCTCGGGTGCACCATTACCTGATTCAAGGGATGAATCTTCAACAATTGACTTGAAATTTTTCCAATATTTGGCCTTCGAATAAGCCTCCTTGCTTCCTTTGGGAACGTAAAGAGTCCATCCACCCACTAAATCAGAATCTATAATATCTTTTTCCAAACTGAGAGGTATCCCTAAATTAACATACATTTTTCCTGTTTTCACAGGGAAAAAAGGACTTCCAACTACTGTACTAAGTCCTGTTCCTATACGAATCTCAGAGAAGGAACCATTAAATGATGCATTATTAATCTCATGCGTAGAGTTAGGCAAAATAAGTTCACTTACTGAAAGTTTTGAAAAAGCACCAGTACCCACTCTCTCCAAAACTTTCATCTCACTAAATTGCGTCACTGTTGCCCCCATAAATGCCATATCCCCTATATTGATCACATCCTTTGCACCTACAAATGAAATTTTTGCCTTATCGCAATTGGCAAACGCATACGCACCTACATATTTCAAATTCTTGGGTAAATACACATTCTGAATATATTTGCAATTACTAAATGCCCCCTCCCCAATTGTAGTTATGTTATCACTTAAATGTATTTCTGATATACAGGACTCAGAAAACGAATAATCACCAATTGATGTAAGAGAGGAATATGGTAGATCTGCTTCAGCAAGAGATAAATTCGCAAATACATAATTCCCAATATGAGTCACGCCATCATCAACTTTTAAATAATTATACTTGTACTCATTCCACGGAACACTGTTCACTGATGAATAATCAGCCATACTCCCTTTACCTTTAATATATAGACTTACATAATCGTAATACCACTTACAGTCTCCTGTGACTCCGCTAATAGAAGCAAGCCACTGCTTTTCATTGGATGATATTGAAGATTTTAAAAGTGAATATGTATCTAACATGACATTACCTGCTTCTAAATTAATTAAATGAGGAGCCCCATTAAACTCATCCGTTATATAATCAAAAGATATACAGTTATTATCTATATGATAATTAAAGAATGAAGCTACACGGGTGTATTTTGAACCAAAATCAGTATCATATTCTCTACTATGAATATATATAACCCCCTCGGAAGAAGAGTAAAAATATATTTCAGTAATATATTGAGTTATAGTTATCCAATCATCACCCAGATTCCAATCTATAGATGTTGTTGACCATTTTGTACCAACATAAGGTAAATTTTCTGGATTTACAGAAGTTTCATTTGTATCGCTTCCACTACAAGCTATGACAGTGATTGCTACATACAGGAGTATAAATACTTTTCTAACCATAGTTTATAACGTTTTATTTGTGCTACAAAAATATGTATTAAAAATCATAAATCAAAAGAAATCGAAAATTAATTTAAATATCCACACGAATTTCCCATCTAAACAACTGGTTCCATTTCTTACCTAAAAAAATGATTGCATTCCGCCAGTTCTCAATCGGTAAAGTTGAAATCCGAAATGTTGTATGTACTCAAATAGATAATAATATAGTTAAATTATGTATCATTATTTCCAATTTACCTTCATTGTATTCAAATTTTACCAAAAACGGATTTGATTATCTTTTCTCTATCATACTTTTTAGTGACTGTGAAGAGGAGAGAAAGAGAAGCTTTTCACACCTCTCTCTTTAATTAGACATCTATAAGCAAAACTCCTTCTTCAATCTTTGTACCGTGCTGACACTTACTCCTTCAAGTTTGGATACCATTTTTATAGGATAGTTTTTACCCAAAAGTCCGAGTACACCTGAATATTGCTCAGCTTTCTACGATATCCGGTTTTTCTCCCGACTTTTCCATCTCTAGATATATACTGTACTTTACCCGATTGAAGGCGATAGCTGATATTCTCTCTTTCCATCGCAGCCACAGTACCGAGGATGGCGATGAAGATAGCCAGAAACGTTTTTTTATAGAGTTGAAGATGCTTGGATTCTTTGCTAATACGGATGATATTTTAGTTGATGTTCTGATAACAAATGTAATAGTTAATCAATGGGGTGGGAAAAGCAGTGATGTAAAAGGTATGTATGATTATCAAAAATTAAAAAAGGAAACTGAGACTGATAAAAGGTTTCGGTTTCCTTCTTTTTCCATTACCTTTATGAAAAATAGAGTTGTGATGGAAAAGAATAAGGTGTTTACAATGAAAGTTTCCAAGGTTTACCCATTATTAGTCGCAAAGGTGGAAAAGAAGAACCGGACAAGGCAGGAAGTGGACGAGATTATTTGTTGGCTGACCGGATATAATAAAGAAGGACTACAAGAACAACTGGATAAGGAAGTCGATTTTACCACTTTCTTTAATGAAGCACCACAAATGAATCCTAATTGTGGATTGATAAAAGGAGTGGTCTGTGGTTGCCGGATAGAAGAAATTGAAGATCCATTGATGCAGAAAATCAGATATTTGGATAAATTGGTTGATGAATTGGCTAAAGGGAAAACTATGGAGAAGATTTTAAGGAAGTAGGTTATAATTCAGTATCTCTATTATTTTACAGATAGGTCTGACAAACGATCTTATATCCAAGGGTTAGTCAGAGACAAAAGCCTATACGAAGTATGAGTATAGTACATAACCCGAAGGGATGGAATAATTTATCTACATAAATGCTTATTCTTTAAGCTTTTGTACATGATTTGCACACTTTTTTATTCCACTTTGTCTTTCAGTTATGTTATACATTCCACTACGTTCCATACTCTTGTCTCCGACTTACCCCTAAAACGTTAGTTAACAGAACAAAGAAGATAGAACTATTTTTAAACTTACTTCTTGAGCCATGCTTTTTACTTCCTTCACCCCAACCAATCCTTAGAAATGTGAAGTATATTCCCCACATCATCACCTGTATTATCTACAATATGGCCTTCATGTATATAGTTAAACTTTAATCCTATCTTATTGAAATCCATTTTGTTCTCAGAAAAGGGATGTTCATATAACCAGTAATTAGCAATCGGTATATTATGTGGACATATTTTAGATACGAAAATACCCGTAAGGTTTTTAAAACGAACACCTTTCTGATTAAAAAAGACTCCATCCGATTGGCGTTTCCATTTATCCTCTCTATTTCCAAAGGGTGTAGAGTATGACAATATCGGTGATCCCCAAATAGCATTATCAACATCTATTTTCCCTGACATTCTAACATCCAACGAATTAAGACATATAATAAATGGTTTATCCAATTTACCATATTTTTTAGCCTTTTTCTCAATGGAAGTTTTGAGAGTTTCCTCACCTCCTCCCCAAAATGTTTCTACCGGATATATACCAATAGGGCGTTTCTTTACCTTTCTTGCAGATGGAGTAACAGGTATAGGCTTTACAACAACGTGAATGTCTCCATTGTTATATTCTATGACTGGCAATTTTCCAATCCCGTTCTCCTTAATGTCTTTACTCACCATATCAGGATTTATTTTGTTCAGTTCCTGTTCAATATATGCTATTATACCTTTTGTACCCGGCTGTTTTTTAGTAAGAATGTCAAAACGTTCAACATATAATAAAAAATCTCCTGAATCTAACTTATTCAGATTATCATAAAACTCATTCCTTTTTCGTTCAAATGCTTCTTGTTCATCTGTTTTGTTTGTAACCACCTTGGCTTCAACATATATTTCCAAACCGTCTCTACATATTAAAAAATCAGGTCTTTTGGGAGAAGAGGGCAAATTCGGATGAATGGTTATTTCATAGCCTAATTTACTAAACAATTCATATAAAAACAATTCATAAAATGCAGAATCAAAGTCTTTTTTGAATCTACTTTTCAATTCTTTCTTCTCATGTTCAGGGTAGTTTAAAAACCATCCTTCCAAAGTATTTCTGATTATTGTTATATCGGTTCTTGCACTGGTATTATAATAATCATAAACATTTTCGTTGTGTCTTGCGGCTTCTAAATATCTCCTCTCAATAGAATCAAATAAATTATTCATATACTGTCAATTAATTCATTTCTACAAAAATAAGGAAAAGAACTCGAATGACACTCTTTAGATATTTCTTAAAATATTTATTATTAACTTTTTATACTCCTGCTTTTTCATATAAGGGAAAATTTGATTATATTTCACCAATCCGATAAAACATATCAAATAAAAAAATCTGATTGTAGAAGAGGATATTTATACTACTTCATCCTTAAACACTGATTTTATATTCTATAATTAAAGAAGGAAGAAAACATTATCACTAATATCCAACTATATCGGAATAGATGAAAAGTTAGATTTTTATTTAATATTACTTTCTTCTTCCCGTCCTCAAGAGAAAGAAGGGGGAAAGAAAAGTAATCTAATCACAGAACCAATCATCCAAATTATAATCTCTTTGACTTTTAAGGATAAGAAAGATACGAACCACCCCTGACAACTATTATCAATCAACAAAATTTCCTTAATCTCACAAGCCAAATTCAGACAACACTATAAAGACCGGAATAAAAAAAACTCTAATCGTTTTTCTTTTATCCCACCATTCACAGTCCTCCCGGATGAGATGATTGTCGGCAGAAAATGTATAAAACCATGCCGGAACTATTCATCCGGTTAAGGATATGGTGATTGACAAGTAAACGACAACTTCATTTGATCAGGGGTAGGTCAAAGACGGAAGTATATACGGAGTATGACATAACCGTAAGGATGTTATAAAAAAGGAACAAAACACTTATTCTTTTAAACATTCTGCTATTAATCAATGCTGTAATAACAAAAGATAAATACCTTGTTAATAAGTAAAAGAACGAATTATCAAAAAGGCGGCATCATGGGTAAATCCTCATTGATGTTATCCTTTAGACGAGAGAATATTTGTTCGAAAGCCTAATATATTCTTTGAATATCCAATCTAACTTTCCCTTTCTATAATTAATAAGGTCTATAGAGTTTTCTAATAACGTTTCGATTTTCACATTACTATCTAAATATTGAAAGTCATCTAAATATGTACTTTCAATTACTTTAGGTAGAATTGTTACATTGTATCCTTTATTGATATGTTTTTCTAAATAATAGAATAGGGTGTCAGTGTTATTTAGACCACCCCCACAACCTTGTAATGCGAAACTTCCTAGAGCAAATTCTAAGAAACGTTTACTCTCATCACCTTTAACTACAGGAACAACTAAATTCCATGCACCTGAAGTCGGTGTTTTTTGAATAAAGAGATAGATGGTAATATTTTCTTTTAAATCACCAATATAGGAAATCTCACCACCATGTAAAGCTGTTTTGTAATCTCGCCATTTATTTATTTCATTATTTGTAATTTCTTTCTGTACAGATTCTTCAGGGTGTAATTGAACCTTGGCATTTTTCTTATTGAGATTAATAGAAAAATTAAAAAGGTTGAATGCACTTATCGTATTACTAAAGTTATTGAAACTAAATTTGAACATAGCAATATAATATTTATAATGAGTTTATGCAAATGTAGCTATTTTAGTTTGTAATTAACAATATTCTTGGATATATGGAAGAGGAACAAGAGTTCTTTCATTGCTTGTTCTTAATGATTGAATCTTACCTAATAATATTTCGTTCAATGTATCTTTCTTTGCCGGTTACATCTTATTAACTATCTTATGTGCTTCATCTAAGATCATTTCGCTAATATCTACCTTTAGTCGTAGGATATTCTCATTATATAAATCTTGATGATATAGTAAGGTCTTGATTACCTTACTTTGCTTCATGCTAAAACAGATATTCATAATTATTGTGATTTCTGATTAGCATACAACTAAATCAATGCAAATTAGTTAAATTGGGAGTTCAATAAAATAATCCTTTTCTTAGGTTTTCTCTTTGAGTTTGTTCTTGTGCCCATTGAGGTCTATGCTCTATAATCCAATTAATTTGGTCTTGGTTGGGATTTTGGGGAAGTTCAATATTGTTATATGTTAGTTGTCGTTTTGCGAATTGTGATATTGCATATCCCCATATTACACCATAGTCATATACCATTCCTGTACTAGAAACTTTATAAATAATACGCTTTGCCTCTAATGACATTACTGTATCATCGTCAAAGGGCATTCCAATGGCATCTTTATTTTGAATATAAAACTCTCGTAAAATAGCTTTCTCATGTAATGTTAGATTATTGATATGTTCTATTATATATCCCTTTATCTTGCGTATATTATGTCTTGTCTTAATGAACTTTAATAAAGTTCTTAGTAGCGTTATTGCTGTAAATATCAAGCTAATTAGCCAAATTAGTCCAATGAACTCACCATACGACTCTTTAAACGTTGAAAGCTTCACTTGATCCAGTAAATTAGTTGGAATGAAAAGCAAACATGAACAAGCTAAAAAGAAGATGAAAAATGTTTGGGCAGGTATTTTCTGTAGGTCAAAGAGTTTTTCTATTAATTTATCCATAATATGTTTTTAATATTAATTACAATGTAAAGGTATAAAAATAATCCAACCTATATAACTGCAAGTGGAATTATTTAGAATTTAACAAACCCTAACTATTACCTTCTTCTGTAAATGTGTTCATTAACTTGCCCATCTGCTCACCAATACACCTATCAATTAGCTTGGCAGAAGTGGAGGGTGAAATTCCCTTCACTTACTCGACTGTAACACTTTTGTCTTCCAGTTATGTCATACATTCCACTTCGTTCCATACTCCCGTCTCCGACCAACCCCAAAGAAAGAAAAAAGAGAAACCAAGTATTACCTCAGTTTCTCTTCCTAATTTGACTATAACAGATTGAGTTCTGCTTCTTCTCCGTTCTGATAGCAATAGATGTCTAAATTTTCAGTAGTCATCCATTGGCAACTATTAAGTTTGAATCCGTATCTCTCCTCGATGGTTGAAAGGAAAGATTCAAAGTCCTCGTAATTCTCTGATTCTCTCAGTTCTTCGTCAGTCAGCTTTATGATATTCAAACTGCCGATACAAAAATCTAAAATCAGTACATACCTTGGTTCCATAATTTTAATCCTCTTTTAAGTTATACCTTTTAATCAGTTTATATACCGTTGATTTAAAGAAACTACATCCCTGAGAAGTAACGAATCCTTCCCTGTTCAGAATATCAGCTATCCCTTGCAGAGTATGTTTCTCTTTGACAAGGGTTCTGAGCATGGCAACCGCTCTTTTGTTGTTGGGGTTATTGTCAGCCTTATCCTTGCAGGTCTTTATGCTGTTTTGGATGGCCTGATTGTGCTTATCCATCAGGTGTTCAGGATTGCCAAGTTTGAATCCTCTGCTTTTCTTAGCCTGTAATGACGCCTTCGTTCTGGCTGCTATCAATTCCGCTTCGTATTGGGATATAGCCGAAATAATATGCAGCACCATTTTGTTAGCCTGTGGAAAATCGCAAAAGACTATCTCCACATCACTTTCTAATAAACTGGATAAAAAAGATACAGACCTTGCCAGTCTATCCAGTTTTGCTACTATTAAAATAGCACCGTCTTTTCTACATAGGTTCAACGCTTCCTTAAGTCTGGGTCTCTCTTTTTTCCGGCCCGATTCAATTTCAATATATTCAGCAACCGGAATTTTATCACAAAGATGTTTCTGTATTATCTCCCTCTGTGCCTCAAGTCCCAGTCCTGAATATCCTTGTTTCTGAGTGCTTACCCGGAGATAAGCCACATATTGGTTTTCATTCTTCATTGTCATTCGTTTTTAACAATAGTTCCACTGACAAGATGCTCGTCTAATCTATGGAACCATTTACGTTAATACATAAAAAAGGCTTTCCATGAGATTTCGAGTTCTTATAAATTCTACTCTCCCACAGAAAGCCTGTTATCACATTTCCCGATTTTTCAGAGAACCGCTAATACTTTATAATATTATATGTATCAGAAATTCTCTTTTCATAATCATCGGTTTTCTCCACAAGTTCATCCACCACAGAAACAAGCATGTCAAAGTAGATGTCTTCCCTCTTATCCCTGATTTCTCCATCTTCACCAATCAGGCAGACTTCAAACAGGTCAGCACCCTCATTCAATACAATCTGAACTTTTCCGGTATGCTTGAATCCGTTGACCCTGAATTCAAGACCACATGTTATCACTTTCACTGTCTCAATCTCAACTCCCCAGGACGTAAGAACGGGGAGATTGGATTTCAGGATTGACCAGATATACTTGGCCAGTTCCAAATCGTAGTTCTTATCTCTTTCCATAATCCAACGTTTTTAAGTTCCTATCTTCTTCATCCTCATCCCAGAACATCCGATAATCTTCACATATCCTTCTATAATCCTCCAACCCGAAGTGTGGAAAATTGGTGGAATACATGTCACAAAGGTCTTCAGGGGTTAAAGTCGGGTCATTGTTCAGCATATCATAAACCTCATCCTCAAACTCATAGGGACTGAAATATGAATCACTTTGTGTATGGGGATAAGTGTCGGTACAGTCATGATATGTTCTATAAATCTCAGACACTTCATCAGGTCTTTCTTCACTGTAATCTCCTCATCGGTGTGGGCATTGTAATAACCACATGATACGTTGATACAAGACACTTCCAATCCTTTCTCTTTCAAGGCCAGAACATCAGTCATCAATCCGTTCTCCTCTCTGTAACCCCATTTTTCAGGTTCCATCGCTTCAATGAACCCTTCGGAACACAACTCGGAATAACCTATGTTTGTAATAAGGTCTGAATTGCCTTTACGGTCAGGCTGGATAACAAACCTTACATCATCGAAGAAAGACATCACCGCCTCAGAACTTCCCTTGCAGCCTGTTTCTTCCTCTCTAAAAAAGACTACTTTCATAGAATCATATTTCTTCAGGCATTCAAGACAGATGAACACTCCATTTTTATCATCGGCTCCCAGATTCTCAAACTTCCTATTCTTTGAGGAATAACCGAATATGACTTCCCTTGTCTCCACCGCCTTAAAATCCTTCGAATGCTTGCAGTGTGAAACCTGGTCGATATGGCTCACCAGGCAGGGATAACTTTCCGCTTCTCCCTTTACCACATACAGGTTCCCGAACTTATCCTTTGACACGGATATATTTCCGAGAAACTGTCTTATATAGGAACAGAGGAACTTCACCATCTTCTGTTCCTTTCCACTAGGACTGTAGATACTATACAGCCGCTTCAATAATTGTATATTCATGATTTATCTCTTTTTTAAGTTTATAGCCGTATGGAAGGTTGGTACTTGGATTTACTTTATCAAACACCTCATTGTCAAACTCCCATGCTTCCTCATTTCTCAATAACCGGCATAATGTATCCGTACCGATGCTTTTATTCTCATAGATACCTTCCGGTTCATTCCAGATATTGATCCGGGTAATGTCGGTGTAATCCTCATACCATTCATCATCATATTCGGAGTAATGCCAGTTCTCCCGCTTGAACTCATTTTCCGCTTTCTCCATACAGTCCTTGCAGCAATAATATTCCTCCGTCACTTCCGAGTACATGGCATCATCCAACAAGATATATGTTCCACATTCATCACAGCAGACACAATCGTTTTCATGGTGGTATTCCTGTGTTGATTCTATCCATATAAAATCATCCAGGTTTTCAACGTCTACCCGGATCTCCCTTCCGTTCCGATAGCAGAGTCTTGTATCATCACAATAGTATTGGTGGTAATCATCCCATTCCCGATTATCTTCATCGTCGTCAGTACACCATATAAGTTCAAGACTGTGGTGTCAAGGTTATATGAAAAGTGTGAGTTTTCGTAGTTATAGGCTTTATTCAGGTTATAACTGTACCATTTGAAAGAATCCTGATAAGAAAGCGTGTCTTCCAGTTCCAGATCACAGTCAATCTCAAACTTCCTGTCGGATAATGAGTTCCCATGAATATCTACAAATGCGTTAGCTTCATGGCAGGATGCACCCACGATTTTATAACTGTCTATGTAATCACCTTGAATGAGTTTGTCAATCAGTAACCGTTTCAATACATCATCACCTCCTGAAGAGTATTGCCTTTCAAGCAACCTCCATTTATTGCCATCCTGATCCGTAACGTCAGTAAATAGAACGGATCTTGCTACAACCAATCCTGTTTTGTCTGTTATGTAAGTCGACTTGGCTTTTACCGAATCACGATAGAATGAGGTCCGGTCTTCGTCCACCATACATGAACCGAAATTACCCTTGCAACAGTCTCTGTCATAGATACTTCGGAAATCGTCATTGACATGTAGTTCTATATCAGGAGTATATCCATGAGTATAAGTACACCATTGCTGGGTGAAAACATCTCCTGCAATCCAGTTTACGACACTTGGAGAGAGCAGCTTTCCTATCTCTGTCTCAAGGATAAGCTCTCTCATGAATTTTCCGGCCCTCATCTTGAAGACCCGGTTACGTTCAACATTGATATAGCGGACTGAACCTTTATCCAAGTCCTCACATACACCTTGGCTTTCGTCAGTCTGATATTGGGAGGAGTAATATGTCTTTCCTATCAGTTCCACCCTATAAGGTAGCTTTTTATCACCTTTTCCTGATTCAATGACAGCATCCATTACTTTTTTCTGTAGGTCAGCCATATCATATATATGTAACAAGGCATAATCGTTATGTTCCCTGCAATACCGGAGCAGTGCAGGATTCTTCAGATGGTTCAGCAGTATCCTGTTCTTTCTTACCACTGTACCGTTATCTCTTTTTTCAAGTCCGAAACAGGCCTTGAACCTTTCGTAACCATAAAAATCATAGTATAACATAATCTTCTGAATTTTAAATTGCCGGTAAATAAAAAAAGGAGAGATACTTCCTTTTTATCGGAAATATCCCTCCCCGGAATATTATCTTGGTATGTCTCAACCGTGTCAGATGAATGGTATCGTATCCTCTTCCAGAACTCCCGATTCCACTATCTTCTTACATATCTCATGGGAAGCCTTGTTCCTCAGGTCATATCCGTAACCTTCACTTCCCATTGTTTTAATCACTTCAACCATATTTCTGAATAAGGTCTGTTGCAGGGTCCTGTGGAATGTGGTAACTGCAATAGCGAACCTTTTCTCATTCCACCCATAGTCGTTCAGGGCATGTTCAAGGTCTTTTGCAGCCTTGAATTCCCTGCTGTTTTCCAGTTCATGTCTTTCCATAATATTCATTATTGTTTATATATTATTCCTATTGCAATGATTTAGAATAAGCACCTTTCTTACATTCATCTATACGTGACTGACATTCCTCCGTTACTTCCTTTAGAATCTCAGCACATCTTTTATCAGAACAGCCTTGCAGCAATCTGTCTATGTATGTCATGATATCATTCACTTCCATATCATGTATCCGTTAAAGGGTTCAACAAAAAAGGGAGAAAGAACCGGTTTGCTATATTTTAGTTCTTTCTCCCTTGTGAGTTAATTTATTTTCAGGTCTAACTCAAAAACCATCCGTAATTCTCAGTATCTTCACCGTTTAAAGCTTTTTGGATACCAACCGCAAAATCAGTGCAGTTCTGATTTCTCTCCAGGAACTTATCAATATAGGATTGTTTGGCAGCGTCATTGAGTAGCTGCATCAGATCCCAACAAGTAATATTATCCCTGCCACGTAACCCGAAATTAGGGTTTTCTATGTAACCTTTCGTAGCCGCATTGACATTGGAATCACCTAAAATCACCTTGGGCAGTTCTTTAAGTTGTGAAGCGGGTAAAGCTTGATATAATCTGAGCCTACCAATTATCTGACAAAACTGTTCCTGTGAAATATTCGTCCTTCCCAGATTTTCAAGTAGCCTGAGGTTCTGTTCGGGGTTAAAGTCTTGAAATAACCGTAGTGCTGAACTGTATATATCTGCATCACTCATCACTTCCAGTCGTCCGGTCAGACCATCGTTCAGTAACATAAGGTTCGAGCAAACTTTCACTCTCCATCCGATAAAGATTTTAAATTTCTCAGGTGATTTTCGGGCGTATAGGTTTTCCTCGTTCAGACTTCTTACACCTCCGATACATAAATGTACTTCTTCTCCGTTCATCATTCTGCTCATAGACCTGATATGAAAACAAAAAGCCATTCTCTGGTAGTAGAGGGTCTCGTCCTCAGGTTTAAGTTCCTCTTTCTTTTTGGTTAATGCTCCCGGAACCCTGCCCAGGATTCTATGTGATACCCTGATTTCCGTGTTTCCAAAGATCTCACCCGTAAAATAACTCCTTGCAGCCTCCTCGATCCGGTGTATGAATGTCTGGTGGCTGATTGTAAGCTGGTTATCTCCGAAACTGGGTACAATGCAGTTTCTCTCAAGTTCTTCAAGTGTAATGCCCGAAGTATTCGATTCTATGAAATTGGGATGTTCTTCCTGCTCTTCTTCAGATACGATTACAGCATCTTCGATATTGACTGCATCCATCATTCTTGTCATCATTCCGATTGTTCTTGGAATGACAGTACGTTCATTAGTCATTGTTTCCATACTCTTTGTTATTTTTTAGTTGTTAATAATCCGGTAAACGAAAAAAAGCCAAGAGGTTTATTTCTTTGCTTTTATAAATAAACTTCTTAGCTTCTTGATTCCCTTGAGTATTGATGTAGTAACTTCAAGGATTGTTATTATTACGTCCTGACCTTTATCATAATCCACTGTTCAAGACGTTATGTTAGTTTTCAGCCACCACAGTATCTGTAGCGACTTTACCCGTGGCGGATTTTTTCTTTCCCAATCTGCCACCATACTTCTCGGCAAGCTCGATCAATACGGAGCCTGCCACGATGATCTCCGCTACATTTGCGGCGATCTTCAATGCTTTTACTAAATTTCCCATTTCTCTAATTTTTAATTGTTTGTTATTACGTTTCTATTCTCTTATATACTTTTCTCATATATAAGGCTTTGAAGGATTCAAGAAAGGGGAAGAAAAAAAAATAGACCAATCTTTCGACTGGTTGTGACAGTTGAACCGTTATAAATAGCTCCTCGCATTTACTTGGCCTGTCATGCGGCATACATTCTTTCGTGGGGAACTTTATGTCTTGTCCACATACTGAAATTGCTACGCATCATCGAATCGCCATCTTATCCATCGTCTGAAAATAAGCGTGACCCGGTAATTGTTTTTATCATTAATGCTTGAAGCTACGCACCTTATCTTAGTGGCGCTGTATTATGCTCCAAGCTATTTCGTCATATATAAGAGTTTGAGGGGATTTGAAAAGGAATAAAAAAATTTGCTTAATGATTTCATATGCTATATTTTCGTTGGTATAGATAATCTTCTTATAGCTATATTTATCGAAGCACATGCATTATTATTCTGTAACGACTAATGGTTACTGTTTTAATAAAAGAAAAAGCTGCAATAATCAATTAAGAAGAGTTATGGGTTAGTATTGAATAAAATAAATATCAACTATTGAATCTATGCAATAGATATTGCCTATATTTGCATGCATACTTTAAAATAACAAGTTATGAATATAATAGCGGATGAAATTAAACTAAAACAAGATGTTGTAACATATCGAGTTTGTGAGAAACTAAAAGAATTTACTTTAAATTCTTATCAATTTGATGGATTAATTTGAAAGACAAACGCTTATGGAAGTTCTGAAAAGTCTAAGGTAACGATTTGGAGATTGTGCTAATTTCAGTACTTTACAGTCTCATACTTATGAACAACTTTTATAGGACAAAGATACTATTTTTTTTGAATAAGAGAATAATTTCACAGGAAAAATAGAAATTTTATGGGGAAGTGTTCTGATAGCATGTCGTTGTAGATTGTAGGGAGGGGATGTAAAACGGCAGGCACATAGAATTTCCGATATTCAGAAAGCCGTATTCCCAAAATAGAGATTATTTTTGAAAGAATCACATAATCCGCTAAGAATAAAAGTTTATGCGGATCATCAAAAAACGAGGTAACGAGTTGGCAACCGTTCTGGTTTCTACATACTTGCATCAATTG
>CDYR01035731.1_pt1 | contig 20262 bp, 23 predicted proteins | sample 557691 | NCBI WGS metagenome assembly CDYR01 (sample SAMEA3182103, study PRJEB8094) | gut metagenome | biome: human; feature: gut; material: Stool; isolation source: human stools | place: Canada | collected 2013-02-19 | reverse complement strand
TGCTTTGATTGAATTCATTGCTTGAAAGTAACCGTCTCTCGAGAGAGAATTTACATGACGAGTTGAACCATTAAGTGAAATATTCAAAAATAAATTTTCATACTTTTTCAATTTGGCCGCAGACACATCATTTATTGAAACGCCGCTTGAAAAGCAATTAGCTCTAATTTCCAGTTCTCCTAGGAATTCTAATAATTCAAAAAAATGTGGATATAGTAATGGTTCTCCGCCATTTAACATAACCGACTTGAGTCCTGCTTCTTTTTGTCTATACAGCAACGATTTCAAATAGTCAAAATCAATGTTCTCCGAGCCAGCATTATCTTTGTAACATTGCGGACAAGACAACGGGCATTTTGTTGTGAGTTCAATCTGAATAACTCTTGGTGTTTTATAATAACCGTTTTTTCTAAAAAAAGCAATTTGATTCATTTTTTACATCCGTTCATTTATATATATTTTTTCAAGTTCGACTTTATAATTATGTATCCAACTACAAAACTCACAGGAAGATGTGAAAGGATATGGAATTTCAACTTGAGTTTTTTCTTGTAACTGCTCAGCAATCCATTTCAATCCTCTTTTCCGTACCAAACAATAATACTTATCCCTATCCGCCGCACTTATGATTAATTTCAAATCTGAATCATATACATTCGCAATTTTATTTAAATTGTGAAAGCACATATCACAAGCAAACACATCCCCGTTGCTCCTAATAGCAAGTATTGAATTTTTAGGGCATTTCAACTCATTAAATCCAATCGTTCTAAAAAAATAATCCTTGGGAAAAAGTGTTGCTCTCCCTGTATTTACAAACGGGAAAATCACAACATCGTAATTCAATAACGACACTTCTAATTTTTTTAACAAATCAATTGTATCAATATAATCCGACTTTAATACACCAATATTTATAAACATTTTAATATTTGTTTGTTTGAAATTATCAAGAAGATACCTATAGTTTTGGATTGGTATTGTTTTATTATGCTTAGCATCTATACTAACTCGCAAGATATCTAATTTTGCCTTTTCTAATTCACATAGCATGTTTTTTGTTTCTTGAGAAGTATTACACCAAGAAGCATTTGTATAACAACTCGTTTCAAAGCCACAAGATTTTGATAAATAAAGTCCGTTAAACAGCTCATCCCTACGGAGAAAAGGATCCCCTCCTGAGAAAGCAATATGTTTAATATACTTATTATTCTTAGCTTGAATAATATAATTTTTAATGATTGAATATGGTATGTTTTCAGATCCATTTTTCGAACACCGAAAACTACACATATCACAATCGCAAAAGCAACGATTCGTAATTTGAAATCCTAATGTATTATAAAACATAACATCACATCCTTCTATGAAAAAAACGAAACACAATCATTATAAGCTGCATCCATATCTTCCTTGTTATCTAACATATAAACCGGTAATTTGAAATATTGTTCAAATTGTTGTTTAAGTTTTTCTGCTGTTTGTAAACTCATCAACTTATAGTGATTTATGTCAGCCACCCATCTTTTTTCCAAAATTTTCGGGAAGCAAACCAACCCAATTACTTTACCTCCAGAAAGGCCTTCCGCAGTTTTTATACAATTATTAACTATATAAAAATCATCGTCTGGATTAAAACATAAAAATAATGCATCAGGTCTAACACCTTGAAGAAAAATTTGATGCACTAATGGATATGTCCTAAGGTCATTGCAATTTTGAGGAATCAAGCCTGCTTGCAGTCCAACGATTATTATGTCAGGATAAATTTGCATAATTTCCCATAGCATTTCATTGACAACCTGCACCAAAGAATCAAGAGACATTCCTATTCGCGATTCAAAACCACATGCAAATGTCTTGTTGAATCCAAACAATTCTGAATGCGGTTCCGTTCCAATTCCACCTATATTATATCCGTTATTTTGGAATCTTCTTTTCATCTCTAATTGGAAAGAAAATTTGCCTTGTTTTGAAGATGTTCCAGCTACCGCTAATATTGGTTTTGAAATATAATACAGTTTTTTAAAATTGTTTCTGATATCACATACAAATACATCTTGTGGGAAGAAAATCAGGGGATTGTTTCTCCATTCTTCATTTCGAGGCGGATCAAACAAAAAAACTCTTTTACCTAAATTTACAGCATTGCTAATTATTTTTTGAATACTATCTTTATCTTTTAAAAATACATTTATTTTTGAATAATGTCCTATCACAAGTGTATCAAAACAACCATAATCGATATTCTCAATATCTTCGACTTCTAACTTTGACACATCAGTATCTGTTTTTATTAAATCATATAATGATTTCCCAACTCTGCCACTTAATCTAATATCATAAACTTTTACAAGTTTAAACATTGCCAAATCAGGATATCTAAAAAAAGCCTGCGTTTCTTTAGAAACTGGAAAAACTGCTGTTCGTTCAAAATTGTCAATTGTTGTATTGTTACTATATTTCTCCTTTTGTTTGTTTTCATATATTTTTACTGCATTCTGACGAAAATAATTCAAAACGTTGCTTTTCAAGCCCTGTTTCAGAATGTAATCTGTAGCGTATCCAGTAATACATGCACACGTCATACTGTTGCCGTTCGTAACGACATATAGCGGATTTTTCCAAGCAATCCTTTGCATTGCACCGATTCCTCTAATATTAACTATCGAATTCTCAACATACTCCCATTCTTTTCTTTTTTTACAATCCAAACTTGAATCAACACCTATTACATTTTGAAATGCTGCAGGAAAAGATATTGCGCCAGTATTGTCAAAGGCAGAAATAATAATTGTATCATTCTCTATCAGTCGGTTACATAGTTCTTCAATTCGTCCAATTTCTTCGTATTCAACTATTCCAAAACTCATATTAATTATGTCAAAAGAACAGTTCTCACTTATGTATTCAAGCACCTTTTGTAAATGAACTGGAGAAATTGACAGTTCGTCATCCAAAACCTTTATCACTGTTATTTCGGCTTCTGGAGCAATATTATAAATAATTGAAGCCACTGCAGTGCCGTGTCCGATAACATCATCATAAAAATTTGAGAAACATATCGTTTCTGTTTTCTCGTCATAATTCAATGCAAAACCATTTATTTTTGCATTCTTTAGAGTTGGATGATCCAAATAAACTCCACTATCAATGATTGCAACTTTTGCTTTACTATTCATCAACATACCCCTCCGCTTGTTTGCGAAACATCTCCCTATACAAACCTTCTGACTGCATCAAACTTTTATGATTACCCTTTTGTACTATTCTTCCATTCTGCATTACAAAAATTTTTTTGCAAAACAAACTTCCTGAAAGTCTGTGTGAAATAAATATAACACTTTTGTCGGTTGTCATATCATTGAATTTGTTATAAAAGTCATATTCCATGATTGCATCTAATTTGGCAGTAGGCTCGTCCAATATCATAATTGGTGAATCTTTATACAGGCTTCTTAATAGAATGATTTTCTGTTGTTCTCCTCCGGACAGTTCTACCCCATCGTCGTCAAACAGCTGAAAAACATAGGTATTAATACCATTTGGGAAATTATCAATCAATGAATCTAATCCGACCTTGTGGATCAAATTCTCTACTTTATTAAATTCACTTTTATTACCCATTTGTATATTATCAGCAATTGAAAACGCAAATATTTTGTAGTCTTGAAAAATTGCCGAAATGTTTTTTATATATTCCTCTATCGGTATATTTTGAATGTCAACTCCATTCAATGTAATTTTTCCTTTTGAAGGTTTATAAAAACGGCATAGTAATTTTATTAAAGTGGTTTTGCCCGATCCATTTGCACCAACAATAGATACTTTTTCTCCACTTTTTATGCAAAAATTTATGTTTTTTAGAGTAAATGAATCCATTCGAGGATATTTAAACCAAACATTTTTGAATTCTATAGTATACTCGCATAAATTAATTAATTTTTCTTCTTTGGATGTGTCATTCGTGGTTTCTGAAATTTCCAAGATTTTTCTTAAATCTGCCAAGTAATTACCATTCTTTTTAAGATCTGAAAACTGCTGAGTAATAGCATTAAGAGAATTGGTAAACGCAACAATCGTTGTAATATATGTTGTATAAGATCCTACTGTTATTTTCGAGTTTATAACATCCCTACACAATAATAAATAGCTATAAAACAACTCTGCAATATAAACAAAGACTGTTAATATTTTATAAACTAATACTCTTTTAAATTCTTTATTGAAAATACCGCACGCCTTTAAATTTATATCTTTTGAAATGTTCGTCAGCCACTTATTTAATTGGTGCAAACGTACTTCTTTTGCTCCGCCTACATCAACACCATAATTTGATATATATATACCTTGTCTACTCAGTTCGGCGGTACTATCTCTACAAATTTTCCATGCACGCAATTCTTTGTTTTGAGATAATGCATTAAAAATAGCTGAACATATAACCAGCAAAACAATCCATATGTCGAAACTCATAATAACAACAACATATCCGATCAACGTTATAATACTAGTCAAAATGTCGCTCATTATATTTAAATAATTCAAAAGAAACTGATTATTATTAACTAAATGAATAATATCCTTTATATTGCTTTTCTCAAGATCTTCAACCTGCATTTTAGAAATTTTACAGGAAATCTCAATCTGATAAGTACGCCTGAATTTTTCAGTATAGTAATCTTTTTGTTCTTGCAAAAACTGTAATATTATTCTAAATAGCAGAACTATTGCTGCATAGCTCAGAACATATATAATTAGGACATTAAATCTTTTATTATAAGTTAATTCATCAATTATGTATTTAGGAGTAATAACATTTACGAGAGACATAATGGTTGAGACAATCGAAATAACCAAGCTGTATACAATATACTTATTATTGCCTTTTAAAAAATGCACTATTATCCCATAAGATTTCAATATATCGGTTACTCGTTTCATTCTTATCCCTCTATTGATACATTTTGGCTTGTGTAGTAAACATATTATAATATAATGATTTATTTTGCATAAGTTCTTCGTGAGAACCCTCTTCGACAACGCAACCATCATTAATGACATAAACTCTATTAGCAAATTTCACACTATATAGCCTATGTGATATGTAAATACATGCCTTATTCTGAGAAACATTTTTTATGTTGTTATAAAATTCATACTCAGAAATAGGGTCCAAAGCCGCCGTCGGCTCATCAAATATTAATATATTGCCACCTTTATATAATTCCCGAGCGCAAACCAATTTTTGTGTTTCCCCACCCGACAATTCTATTCCATCCGAAGAAAAGTCTTTGTATAAATATGTATCTAACCCATCCTTAAGCTCAAAAATCCTATCAGCAATGCCTGATTCAGACATAGATTCATATATTTGTTCTTCCGATGCCTCAGCCCCAAATACAAGATTCTCTCTAATGGTCAATGCTATAGTTTTAAAATCCTGTAATAATACAGAAAGATTTCGATAGTATTCTTTAATATCATATTTATTTATGTCAACCCCATTTAATAGTATTTCACCTTTTGTTGGTTGATACAGTCTACAAATCAATTTAATAATAGTTGATTTTCCAGAACCATTTAATCCAACTAACGCAATTCGCTCTCCGCTTTTTACCGAAATATTAATATCTTTCAAAGCATACTTATTCGTCCCTGGATAACAAAACGAAACATTGTCAAATCTTAATGTAACTGGTTTTTCTATATACTTATTAAGTGTTTCCTTTTCATTATCGGTTTTTATAATGCGCAAATAATTTTTATATAATTCGACATACTCAGCGGTTTGATGAATCGTATTTTTTGATTCAATTAAAGAAAATATTGAGGCTTTCAAACGCGAAGCAAAGCCAATATACAATGTATAATAACCTATGCTTAGACCTCGATAAATTACTTGCATTCCGAAAATCAAGTAAAAGAATAGTTGCTGTAAAATATCAACAAACAGTAAGGCAAAGGAAATTGTACGCCTGTTTCTCATATGAGCTTTAAAATCAATAAAATATGTTTTTAAAATTTCATTATATAGATCAGATAACCATGATGAACCGGAAAAAATATGTAATTCTTTTGAAAATTGATAATCTGTCAAAACATCACTTATATACTGTAATTTTCGTTCTTTTGGTGTTTTTACTTCATTGTATTCAAACTCTCTCTTTTTCATTTTTTTTACGAATATATTTTGCAATATAATTGAAACCAATAAAATAACAGTTATATACCAATTAAAGATACCCGCAACAAAAATGCATATGATAACCTGCAATGCCGACGATAATAACCCTAACACGTTACTTAAGAACATTTCCGGTTGCAAAGGAAAATAAAACTTACAAACCATATTGTGAATATTATTGCTCTCACAATTTTCGTACTGCATTGTTCTTTGTCTTTCAGAACAATAATTTCCAAATTCATTGCCGATTTTCATATCTTCAGTTATCATAAAATGATTAACAATAATCAATACAAGCTGGCAAAACATATAGCTAATTATTATTATTAAAATATACATTAATATTATTTCACTTCTTTGATATGTCGATAGTTCCTCAATTATCATCGAAGGGAAGAACACCATTATATACGGTTCTATTGTTTGAAATAAAAGACTGATTACAGATAATAAAATCATTGATTTTCTCATCTTCCATATTTCTTTTATCCAAAAGCAAATATTTTTTATATCCCTCATATAATAACACCCTTCACACACTAATTCAATAAGATCGGATGACTGAAAAATCGCCCTGATTTCTTATGCCGCCGTACTTAACGTTCGGCACACAAAAATTTTAAAGTTTACACCCTATTGTAAAATATAGTAATCAAGAATGAAATGAGCCTGACTTCTTCAAAGGTTCATTTAAATAGCAAGCTTCACAATGGAGCTATCCTCACTTCATTGGCAGCCTTTTTTCGTGTATGCCATGATACCTGCGTTGCGTTTAGTTACTCAGAGTATCCGTAGGTCGCGGTATTTACTCATTATTGTCTTCCAAATTTTCCAAATGTATGTTATGAGTCTTATATACATCCACGGCTTCAAACCATATTTCATATTCGTAAGCTTGAAAAGTTCACCATCTGGTCACCATTGGATATTCCATATCTATCTCTCACACAAGACAGCACGTGCTTTAAACTTAACGGCTTATGTCTTTTTTCTCAGTTTCGAGAATTTCACTCTTTAAATTCCGCCAATGCCGGGTTCACAACAAAGAGTTCGCCTTGTTTATTTCTAAAAAAAGCGAACTCCAGCCGCTTATCATTCGAGTTAAATAACGATAAATTAATTTAGCAAACGTAACTCGTGTTGGATCCGCATTCGCTTCCAGTTGAATACGCTATAAACTTACAACCTTGACGTTTTGAAGGCTTTCTTAAAATTTTTTTCATATTATATCACCAGTTTCCTTTTCAACAAATATAACTTGTGTTTGATCTGCATTCATTACCTATAGAATATGCAATGAATTTATAGTTGGATTTTTTAACAGGTTTTTTAAGTGTTTTTTTCTTTGTCATTTTAAAAATCTCCTTTTCTAATTGGATTGTTATTTAACTCTTCAATGATAAGCAAAAATATTTTAGCACAACAGTAAATTCTTAAGCAAACAGCCTTTTCTGTTCGTAGTTTTTGCAATGATTTGTATTGCACCATATAAAGTTAGTCAGAACAATACTTAATATTAACAATCTGAAATACTGTTGAAAACAAAAAACGCGCAACCATAGCTAACCCATAATCGGATCAACATAGTGGTGCGCTTTAAATTTAACATTATTCAAATTTACAAAAAGACATAGCGAGGGCGGCAATCTGTCATCGAATGTCAACATCGATATACATAACAATTGTCGTTGCTTTAACATAATGAATTCTCTCCAATGCTACACTTATTAGTTTTGTCTTCTTGTTTACAATATATATACAACTATGCCTTAATAATTTTATCATAATATATTGAATATTTCAATATAAATACTAATATGAAAACACAGATATTTTTCTACGCCATTTGGCTAAACATCTATATGATTTTGTTTTCTTTCTCGAAAGGTACTCTTTTCAATAGACTACTTTCTGTATTCATTATAACAAGCACATCCATATTTGTCAAGACCTTTTACGTCATTTTATTCAATTAATTTTGAAAAGTAAATTATCTTCATAAAATTCCCTGAAAGGATTGATAAGAAAACAGTCACCATGGTATTATCATATATTTTTAATGGAGTGGTATCTTTTCAAAGGATTTTCAATTCTACGAAAGACAAGTCTGCATTTCACTGCAAATACAGGCTATTTATTTTACTAATAGGCTTATGACTGTCTTCCCGGTTTTTCTGCGTATTTAACGGCTTCACAGTGCCGTCGAAATCTCTATTGACGCAGGAAATAACAAAATCACTGTTATCAATCATCCATTGATTTCTCAACTGTATTGCAGATTTATAATGTACTCCAATATTGAATTCGGAATAAATATATCATTGTAGTAATCTTCATAATACTCTTTGTTGCTATCGAGTTCATTTAAAAAATATGGTTTTACAAGGATAAGCTTAATATTTTTATGTGTTTTTGAACGCTGAGTACCGCAGATGAAAATGCCTTGTCAGTATCATCCGTGCCGCCTGTATAAAAAGTGTCTACTCCATTTTCTATAAACAAATTAATAATTGCCATCTTGAGAAAATTATCGCTTTGCATATATTGCTCTCTGGATTTGTCAAGAAAAGTAGAGTCGCGAAACGCATGAAATCAGTTTCGTCCTCTTATTTTGAAAGAGGGGCGTCGGGGAGAAAACTTTTCCGCAGAAAAGCTGTCTCCCAAACATTGCCTTATTTATGCGGCACGACTTAGCATTCGCATTCGGTAGACCATTGGCGGCAACCCGCCGGGATTCGATGTGTATATTCTGATTCTGTTGTAATATATCATTATGTATCTGAACACTATTGTCTTCATTTGCTCTACGGAGTATCTTTTGGTATTGATTCTGTATAGCTTCTCCTTTTTGAGTGTCGCAAAAAAACTTTCCATTCTGCAATTATCATAGCATCTTCCGACGCTACTCATACTCTGTATTGCCTCATATTTTTTCAATGTGCTCCTGAAAGCACCGCTTGTAAACTGCGATCCTCTGTCACTATGAAGTATCATTCCTCTTGCACCGGTTTGCTTGCAAGCGTCCTCAAAAGCTTGTATACACAGCTCCTTGCACATATTGTCATCCATCGTAAGCCCGACTATCGCTCCGTCATAGCAATCAAACACCGGCGCAATATATAGCTTTCCGTTTAAACACGGAACTTCCGTTCCGTTATGTCTGTAAGCCACTTTGTGTTCGGCTTTTCTGCAGAGAAGTCCCTCTTTATTATGTTCTCGCTTTTTATTGCATCCTAATCTTCTTTTGTTATGCCATTCGGATATCGCTTAGCTTTATGAAGGTATCCATTCTCTTTCATTACGCGGTATACGGTACTGTAGCTGGCATTGTCTCCTTCTTGTTTAATTGTGAGGTGCATACGCGCTGCCCCGTAGTTGTCATTTTCAGGTGCGCGGCTGAGTACATCTTTAATCTTGACCGAAAGAAAATCCGACGCCCGGAGCTTTTTGACACTTTCAAACCATCGGTAATATCCGGATTCGCTTACGCTCAATACCTTGCAGCTCTCGGATACCAACCACTTTCCCCGGCTCTCCTTTATAAAAGCATAAATCCTGCTTTTGGCTTTATTTCTTCCAATCTTGAGCGATAAAACCTAATGCTTCTTTCAATATGTCATTTGCTTTTCTTAAATCGGCGTTCTCTTTTTTTCAAGTTGCGCTTTTCTCTCGTGTCCCAGCTCAATACGCATATGCCCGCTTCCTACGATACTGTTCTTTCCGTACCTTTTGCGTTTGCAACGCCAATTAGAGAGCGTATTATACACTACTCCGAGCTTGTCTGCTGTAGCGACTATCCCGATCTCATCGGTCAGTTTCAGAGCTTCTTCTTTGAACTCTTTCGAATATTCTGTTGCCATCTTTACGCACTTCCTTCTTGTTTATTATACTTTATTTTGTGCGTTTTGCAACTCTATTTTTATTATAGCACCCCACTCTGTCTCCAAAACAGCAAGCATTTATTTCGTCTTTTCCCATTTGCCTGTTTCAGTGCATACTTATGCCGCCATAGACGCTTCTAAATGTCAGTGATAGTTAGGTATCATATCTATATAGGATAGGTGGTGAATCGGCATGAACGACGCAGAACAATTATTATCCGGAATGGGTTCCAGGATCGTTGACCGGGGAAAACTGTTGGAATTATCCCAAGAGAAATTAGCTGAAAAAGCAGCAATATCTGTTCAAATGCTTTCAACAGCTGAGAGAGGTGCAAAGGCTATAAGGCCTATTAACCCTGCTTAAAATAAGCCGAGCGCTCGGAGTTAGTGCTGATTATTTAATGACAGGGACTGTAACAAGCACTGACTGTTCCCTGCTTGAAGATTAGCTCCACCCTCTTCCTCACAGACAGCGCCTTGCTCTTGAACGAATAATCGACAGTTTCATATCAGTATATAATAAAACAGAAGACGATCTTTGATTTCGTCTTCTGCTTTATTATTTATAATTCAAAATATCCAAGCGGATTGGTACGCTCTCCATCCTTATACACTTCAAAATGCAGATGTTTTCCGGTTGAATTCCCGGTCGTGCCGACATAACCGATAACCTGTCCTTTTTTGACCTCTTGCCCGTAGGTTACTGCTATATTGGAACAATGTGCATACAGTGTTTCGCAAGTCTCATTATGCTTAATCTTGACATGATACCCGTAGCCGTAACCCCAGCTGTCTGTTGAATTGGCAACCGTAACTACGCCGTCCGCTGATGCAAGAATCGGCGTTCCGGCAGGGGCACCGATATCAAGTCCCTCCGTGAAACTTGGTCTTTCCCGTGAATGGATCGGAGCGATACCCAAACGGAGAAGTAATCGTGTAGCTTTCCGGCAACGCCCATGCGAAAATGTCCTTCGGAATATGCTCCGAATTAGAAATAATGATTTCACCGGTTCCAGTCGAATATCCGCCGAGAAGCTGTGCCCACATTGTGTCGTATTCGCTGCTCATCATTTCGTTTAACTGTTCTGTCTGTTCAGCGTTAAAACCGTATTCGGCAATCATTTCCGTATAGCTTTTATGAGTAAGGTTAATTGTCAATACTGTTTCTGAAATTGTCTTTTTAACTGTTGTTTCCTTGCCGTCAGCGTCCGTTTCCACGACATCAATCTCTTTAGATGTCGTCTTAGAAGAATGTGTTATGCTGTTCATGTCCCAAAGCGTCTGACGCAGCGTTTCAATCTTATCGTCTGTAATCGTAACAACATCCGCGCCTTCTCCGTTGGTTGTAACCTTTACAGAATAGACAGCAAGAACCTCATTCCACTTAACAGCCTGAATGCCGTCGCTTGAAACGATTTCTATGTCGTCATAATTCCCCTCAGATTTAATCTGCTTAATTTTGTCGTAATACTCGGTATTGAGTTGCGATATAACCTGCGTCATCGGTGTTCCGCCCGGCGTTTCTTCATTTGAGAAGAAAATGCCGAAGCATGAGCCGACAATTAAAGCAATCAGGCAAACAATAATAATTGCAACAACGGCAACCCAGCCTCCGGCAGCAATAGCAGCCACAAGCGCCTTCGTTCCTGCAATAATCGCTTTTACTGCTGCTGCAACTGCTTTTGCGACCGCTTTGGCTGATGCAACCGTCGCTTTTCCTGCGGCTTTTGCCGCCTGTGCCGCTTTCTGTGCGGTCTTTACAGAAGCTTTAGCCGCTTCTTTTGTCGCCTTTGCAGTTTTATCAGCAGTCTTGATTGCCGCCTTCGTTGTTTTCTCAGTAGTCTTAACCGCCCGCTTTGAAGATTTCACCGTTGCTTTGGAGGTTTTAACAGAAGCCTTACCTGTGGATTTACCCGTTTGCTTTACTGTTCGCTTAACACTGTCCTTTGTACGAACAGACTGCTTTCGTGCGTCAATGCCTTTCTGAACCTGCTCCTTTTTTTGCCGTTTTGCAAACTCCTGCTTGGATTTTTTTACAGGAGCATCTTCTGAGGTAACCCTTTGAGGTTCAGAATTTTTCGGGCTGCCGGGTTGCTCTGCTTCGCCTTTTGACTGTTTCCTTTTTTGTATAGCATCCCTGCCCTTTTCTACCGCTTTCCGTGTTGTCTTATTGACTGTCTTTCCGGCACCGTGTACCGCATCCTCAGAAGCGTATTTCAGCTGATCTTCCGCATACTCAGACGGAGAAACCTGCCCGTCATCGGACAGGTTTCTCATTGTATCCTTTGTTCTCACAAAAGTGTCACGCATATGGTCAGAAACATTTGCCGCTTTATCAATCACCTTGATGTTATGGGTGCCCTCTCTGGTTTTGATTTTTCCCATAAAATGCCCCCTTAACGGGATTGCTCTCTGTTAGGTGCGGATTTATCCTTTGTTACTGACTGCTTGAGCTTTGCAAGATCAGACTTTACGGATTCTTTCGCGCCCTGAAGCTTTTGAGCCATCTTTTCAGAGCTTTTTCCATTCCTGAGAATTTCTCCGCCAGCCCGGAAAAAGCCTTTCCGAGTTTTGCAAGAATGCCTTTATCGGCATCATGCTTTTTAGTCTCTTTGGCTGACATACCGAAAAGCGTCCGTCCGGCTTTCTTCAAGTGTGCGCCTACTTCCTGCATTTCGGAACGGAATACATCCATTCGGCTTGCGCTGTGTTCCATATGCTTTGACAGATTCCCGAAGCACTTTTGCAATGCCTGAATGGTTTTGGGGATTTTCATTGCTTCAACGGCCTTTATAAGAGCGTCTTTACCCCTTAACTTAAACTCCTGAATTGCACGCTCTGCCCCACGGATAAGGTTGTCTTTTGCCGTTCCAACCATTTTCGCCGCTTGCTTAACCTTGTCACCTGTATTCTGCAAAAGCTGAGAACATTTTGCTCTGAGCGTATTGTCATGAATCTGCCGAACCTCGTTTCGCATCTCCGAAAGTTCGTTCATCATAGATGACAGCGTATTCTCCATACTCCCGATATAATCAACAAGCGAAGTTACCTCGTCTTTTTCTTTTGTAAGTCCGTTGCGGTCAAGGATTTCAAGAAGCTCCGCAATCTGCGGACTGTTTTTCAGAACATCCATTTACTTCACCTCCAAAAGTACCCTCTCTGGGTCTGGTAGTCATAAGCTGGTAGAGTTTTGTGTCGTGCGGAAACCGATTGATAAACGGTACAAGCGCAGAGCCGTACTTAATAAGTCCGCATCCGGCATCGGCATTTGTGATATAGCTGAGCTGCTCACCGGAGATATTCAGAAGCTCAGCAAGCTGATCTCTGTCTGACGCTGCCTGATTGAGCATAACAACAAATTCAGAGTTTGAGAACATCGTGCTTGCCTTGAACGCTGTCAAGCAGATATTCGACATTCTGCGTAATCGCTGTAGGAAACGCATTACGCTTTCGGAACTGTCTCCACGCCGAATTGAAGAACGCACCGCTGTATTCGTTTTCAAACACAACATGAAACTCATCCAGAAATACGTGAGTTCTTTTGCCCTTCTTCCAGTTGAGTGTAACACGATTAAGCATTGTATCTGTAATGACGAGCAGACCGGTCGGTTTCTGCTGAGAACCAAGTCCGTGAATATCGAATACAACCACGCGCTTGTCAAGGTCAACATTGCTTGCCCTGCCGAAAATATCAAGCGAACCGTCCGTGTAAAGCTCAAGAGAAAGAGCAATATCCTGAGCTTCCGGTTCCGGCTGTTCCATAAGCTTTTCCCTCAAGGTGCAGAGAGTCGGAACTGTACCGTTATGGCTCGCCTCATCATAAACAAGACGGATACAACGGTCGATGATAGACTTTTCCTGAGAACCGACACCGGTTTTGTCAATCTGTTCAATCAGCGACATAATAAATTCCGACTTCACGACCAGCGGATTGTTTTCACCGTAACCGTCAACCATATACATAGCATTCAAGCGGTCATGGCCACCGGCAGATATGCGCACAACCTCACCGACATCTCCCATTGCACGGACAAGCGGTGCGTACTCTCCTTCAGGATCGCAGATGAGAATATCGTCATCGGTATTAAGCATAAGGAAAGTAATGAGTTCCTTTGCAGCAAAGGATTTACCGGAACCCGGAACACCCAAGAGAAATGCCGACTGATTCATAAGGTTTTCTTTGTTGCACATGATGAGATTATGAGAGATTGCGTTCTCGCCGTAGTAAATGCCACCCTTGTCCATAATCTTCTGAACCTTAAACGGCATAAACACGGCAAGGCTCTCGGTTGTAAGTGTTCTGAAAGCGTTGATCTTTCTTGTACCAATCGGCAGTACCGTATTCAGTCCGTCAAGCTGTTGAAATTTCAGAACGCTGAGCTGACACATATGCTTTCTTGCAGTAGACTGTATCGCTTCCGTATCCGCATCAAGCTGTTCTTTGCTGTCAGCGGTGATAACCATAGTAACAACTGCGAACATCATTCGCTGGTCGCGTGATGTCAGGTCTTCAAGAAATTCTATGGTTTCATCGCGCTGCTTCTGCATATCAAAAGGAATCACCGCCGAGAAATTGTTATTCTGATTCTGTTTTCTCTGAAAATTTGTAATGTTCGTCTCAACACCGAGTAATCTGTTTTCGACCTCTCTTATCGCTTCATCGGTCGGAATAGGAACGACATCAATCGACAGCATCATATTACGGTTCAGCTCTGTGAGTTCAGAAACCATACTATCCTTGATATATGAAGCGTAATCCTTCAAAAAAAGAACCCGGCAAAATTTCTCGCCGAGTTTCAAATGGTCAGTATTCTTTTCAATCGAATCGGGACAGATATAGTCCTTGAAATCATGTCCCTTTTTCATCATATCGTGAACATCAAAATGGAAATAGGCTTCTTCTCCCGAGCGATAGAAGTCGTGAAGAATACGAAGCTTTTCCGTTGTAGACAGCTCGGTACACTTTGAGCCAAGCGCCGCAAAGTGAGAACAAAGGTCTGAACCGATACGGGCAAAATAAGTTCTTGCTTCCTCAATATCCTTTTTTGCAACAGAAATCGTAATATACTTTTCCTGCATAATTCCGTTTGCTCCGGTTGCCTTGTCGATGAGCATCTGATTGTATTCCTTACGGTAAACATCAAGCCCATCTTCCTTCATTGCCATAAGAATCGAGCCTTCAAAATCACGCTTGTTCATACGGTGATTATTGATTGTAATTTTTGTAGTAGCACCGCTGTCAAGCGAATTGAGCAGTTCTGAATAGGTTAAGAACATTGATTCCTTATCCTCACGGCTGGCGACGAGATAGTTAATATCAGAAAACTTATAGGTCTTTACGAACTTGTTTCCCACCTTAAAAATACCGTCATCCCAGATGCAGCTGATCGGAATAACATCCTGAACACTTTTCGGAACAGTGTATTTTTCTTTGTCCTGCGACATTAGTGTTTTGAGTGTTTTAAGCACCTGTCTTTTCCTCCTTCTCGTGATTTTCTATGCAGTCTTTTAATGCTTCATAATAGATATTGACTGCTTCAAATTTATTCTCTTTCGGCTCTATGAATTCAGAGCGAAGCCATGTCCATGCAAACTTCTCAGCGGTCATACCGTGATAAGTTATAAATCCCATTGCAGCAAATGGAGCCGCACCGAGGATGCACATCCATGACAGCGTTTCAATTCCGAAGAACGGCTTCAGAACAAAATACAGAATGACCGCTACTCCGCAAGCCGCAAGAGAAAAAATGAACTGTCTGAGTGACAGTCCGAAAAACATTGACTCGGTATAATTCCGAATCTCTCTGTTGATTTTTACTTCCATATTTTTTCTCCTTTATCAAAGTCCCATCATTTCCCGGACGATGCGGTCTGCCATCTTCACCGAGCCGACGAGCACAAGCATATTAAATATGAGTTCACCGACATAGCTCCATACCATTGAAGCCGCCGCTGCACCTGTATCCACCACAGGCGAAGACGATGCAAACACCGAGAAAATGATACAGGCAAGTAAGATAATTGCACCTTCAAGACAAACCGCCGCATAGGATTTAAGGAAGCTTTTTCCGACATTCTGCGTCGGTTCCCCTGCAAAGGTTGACAGCAGTATCGGTGCAATAGCGGTTTTTGAAAAACCGTCCGTAAACGCTGAGAATCATAATGAATGACAACACCCATATAAACAGTGAGCCGATAAGCGTAACCGCCCATAGCGGAATACTTTCAAAGAATCCACAGTCCTCTATTGCCGTCACAATTTCAGTCGGTAATACTGTTTGCTGCGGTGTACCGAAACCGGCAGCGTTCATTATGGTTGAAATAACGCCCTGTATGATTGAAAGCATCGCAAGCATCAGTTCCATACCGTAGGTGATGACACCCTTTGCAAGTGCGAATCGGATAAACAGTTTCAGGGCGTGTTCCGGCTTCTTGACTTCTGTAAACGAGCCACAGGTTTTTACCACACCGACAACAAAGAACAAAACAAGCAAGGCATATCCGACTGCTTGCAATGCTCCGTGTATGCTGACAACGACATTCCATATATCGCCGCCCTTGAAGGTTTCCGGCGACTGCGTAATAAGCCTCCATATTTCTGTCAGCTTGCCATTCCATGTTTCCAAAGCATTTTCGAGATTTTGTACTATCCAGTTGTCCGACACATCATTACCTCCTTCCAAACCGGCCTACCGACAAATCGGTAAGCCGGTCTCCTATTCTTCTGCACACAATCAACCGGCAATAAGGTTCAGAATTTCTTTTGCAAAGGTAATGATAATACCGCCTGCCACGGTCAGAAAGCCGTTGGCTCTGACGGATCGTGGGATTTAAGACTCAGACCGACCTGGACAATACCAAAGCCGAGCAGAATCATTCCGATAGCACGGATAAGTCCGAACATGAAATCGGAAAGATTATTGACAACAGCCAGCGGATCGTCACTCGCTGCAAATACAGTCAGGCTACAGCAAACCGCAAATGCAAGGCAAAGGATGATACTCGCATAAATGCGGAATCCCTTTTTCTGCTTTTCGGTCATTGCAAGTGCGTGCGTGTCTTTCATCTTGTTTTTCATTGAATTACCTCCATCTTATTTATAAGTTCTTCGAGTTCCTCATCAGAGAGGAATACATAATTGGTTGTTATTTCATCAAGCGGGACAGCATTTTGAATGTCTGCAGCATCATGGCTGAACTCGATTGAAGCGTGGCTATAGCTGTCCTCTCCGTGCTTGAACGGTTCGGTTCCGCCGTCTGTTGTAAGCGCTATATACGGATGCTTCAAAATATCGAATTTCAGGTCGCTTATCGGTCGCTCTCCGCGAATGAACAGAAGTGCGTACTTGGAGACCGGCGAGCAAGAGTGCACCGATTACGACGGCGATGAGGATTTTTACACCGGAATCAACATAGCCCTCCGCCTTCTTGGAAGCGACTGCGGACTGAACGGAAACAGCAGCGTGCTGGAACTTGGACTGAATCTTCTTCATAAAATTTTTCATATACATATACCTCGTATCTTTCTTTTATTTTGTTGATTGTGGACGTGCAGATTAACCGGCGTAGTTGAACAGATCGTTGATCTTGGTAGTCAGAGTCGGCATGATGTTAGTATTAAACAGCGCATACAAACCGGCGAGCAGGAGTGCGCCGATTACGACGGCAATGAGGATTTTCACGCCGGAATCGACATAGCCCTCCGCCTTCTTGGAAGCGACTGCCGTCTGAACAGAAACAGCAGCGTACTGGAACTTGGACTGAACCTTTTTCATAAAGTTTTTCATATACATATACCTCATATCTTTCTTATCAGTTGTTTTCTGTGGTTTCCTTGGAAATGGCAGTCTCATAAGCGGTGAGGACTGCTGCTTCAAGCTCGGTACGGGCTTCGGAACAAATCGGATGGAAAATGTCGCGGTGGGCTTCCTTGCCGTCCTTATCCTTATAGATCTCCTCCGGCATTGCCATGAATCTGCCCTTTGCGGTTTCGATAACCTTCACGCCGTGTACGGCGAACTTGTCATCAAGCGTTACACTGGCAACCGCCTTGTCGAATGTCTTACGAATTTTTACACTGATATTCATACTGAAATTTCTCCTTTAATTTTGAAATGAAAAAAACCGGAAAGATTTTTCTCTCCGGCTGGTGATTAGGCAAGATTATCTCTCCTGCCCGGCTTTCTGTTTTTCTCTGAATTTCTGATAATGTTCCAATGCTTTTATGACATACTGCTCAGTGTCCCCGAATGGAACGGAGGATGGGATGAATTTGCGAAGCTTATCATACTTGATGGTGATTTTCTCTGCCTGATTCGGCTTCTGCTCTCCCATAATGGATTCAATTACATCAGCTGAGAGCTTGCCTTCCGACGAAAACTTCCGCATTTTGATTGCCTGGACATGAGACGGAGTGCAATCGTCGTAGCTGATATTTTCCGCAAGTGCCGTCAGTTCCTCCTCCTTCAGATAGGACAGCTCGACCGCAGGCCGTAATGCAATTTATCCCTCGTCAACCATCCCCATCAGCTCGGGAGTCAGATTCGTCAAGCGGATATACCGTTGGATTTGCGTTTCACTGTCAGGGCTATCGGCGGCAACCAGCTCTCTTGATTTTCCCTGTAAAGAATCGTACACCATTTTCTTTTGACGGTCGTCCGGCTTGCCGTTTTAACGCTTCAAGCCTCATCTTATACGAATAGGCTTTCTCACTCGGAAGAATTACTGACCTTTGCAGATTAGACTCAACCATAAGAACAATAGCTTCATCTCTGGTCAGTTCCTTGATTTCCGCCCTTACCGTTTCAAGCCCGGCAATCTCACAAGCTTTTCTGCGGCGATGCCCGGATACAATCTCATAGCGTCCGTCTTCTTTCTTACGAAGCGTAATAGGGGTTATAAGTCCTCGCTCTTTAATGCTTTCCACAAGCTGATCCATATCCTCATCAAGTCTTACCTTGAAGGGATGGTCAGGGAAATCATCAATCTCCGAAAGAGGAATGTCGTGGATTTTGGGAAGACGGTTTTCCTTCCGCCCCTCATCATCCATAAAGAGTTCATCGAGCGCATTCTTCAGACCTAAGTCTATCTCTTTGACGCTGCTCAATGCTCAACACCTCCTTCGTCAATGCTTCGTAAGCGGCAGCAACCTTTCCGCCCTTGTCGTGAGAAAAGATGCTTTTTCCTTCAAGATTACTCTCTGCCGCTTTTACCGATTTGGGTATCTCCGAACTGAACACTCGCAATGGATAGCCGGAGCTTCTGAGTGAATTGATAATAGACTTTGCATTGTTTGTTCGGCTGTCTACCATCGTGAAAATAACACCGTCAATTTTCAATGACGGATTGATTTGCTTCTTCACCCAGGAAATAGAATGAAAAAGCTGATTGATACCTTTTGTCGATAAGAAGTTCGGTTGTGACGAAATGATAACCGAATCAGCAGCGACAAGAGCGTTGATTGTCAGAACACCCAAAGACGGCATACAATCAATAAGAATATAGTCGTAGTAATATTTGATGCGTTCTAAATAATTTTTCATCACATACTCACGGCTCATCGAATTGATTAGTTCCACTTCAAAAGCAGACAGGTCGATATTTGCAGGAAGCAGATCGACACCTTCTGACTGATGAATAATACCGAAGCTCGGCTCATGCTCCGTCTCATCAACCTCATCCCGCATAACACTCGAAACCGTTACATCGAGTTCGTCGGGATTCTTAATTCCGAGACTGATAGACAAGCTGCCCTGGGAATCGGCATCGACAAGCAGAACACGCTTACCGCTATTCGCAAGACCGACACCAAGATTCATTGTAGTTGTAGTTTTACCTACGCCGCCTTTCTGGTTAGCTATGGCAATCACTTTGCACTTTTCCATCGGATTTCCTCCTTTCCTTTTATTCATAGCCGCGGATAGCAGCTATGTACGGGCATAAAAAAGACCGAAACTTTTAATGATTTCTCATTAGAAATTTCGGTCTTTATGTTCAAGTATTGAATTGTCCTTAGTTCGAGTCTGGTAAACCCTCAATTTTGCTCATTTTTGTGCCATAGAATACCATACTGAAAATTGCTTGTAAAAATGAAGAAAACCCTTGATTTCTCAAGGGTTTTTAACGTGTGTTCCATATCGTGGAACAATCATGGCTCCCCGTGCTGGGCTCGAACCAGCGACATCATGATTAACAG
>CDYR01003357.1_pt1 | contig 21859 bp, 16 predicted proteins | sample 557691 | NCBI WGS metagenome assembly CDYR01 (sample SAMEA3182103, study PRJEB8094) | gut metagenome | biome: human; feature: gut; material: Stool; isolation source: human stools | place: Canada | collected 2013-02-19 | reverse complement strand
AAAAAAAAAAAAAAAAAGAAAAAAAAAAAAGCCATAAGGTCTTGCCGTATGTGCTGTGTTTATTTTGCCGGAGGATAACTGTGAGCAGTTTGTATTGTTTTGCTGTAGACTGACCGGTTTTGAAAGGAATGAGTTTTTGTGAAAAAGAATTACCTTGTTAAGGATAAGACAGCTGTGTCTGAAATTATTTGTGTTACCGGAGTTGAAAGAGATCCGAGCAATGCATTTGAAGCTGCCACAGCTCTTGCAGAGGTTATAAAAACCGCGACGGAATGTGATATTGAGATCAAGTCGCCTGACGCAAGAAAAGACGGTATGACAGAGATTTTTATTGCCGTTGCCGGAGACGGAGCGGATCCGTCCATGACGCTTAAGGGAGATGCCTTTTCTATCGTGATATCTGACGGTAAAGCAGAAATCAAGGCGGGGAATTCACGTGGCCTGTGGAATGCGATGGCTTACTTTATTTCGTCGTTCATAGGTTATGACGCACGCGGCGGAGGAGAACCCGAAAAAACGGAAACTATTTCTCTTCCTGAAAAATTTGAGTATTCTTTTGAAGGAACCCCTGCAGCCGTTCCTCTTATGAATGTAGAGCCTGAAGGAGCTTTTCCGTTTGCAGTTTGCGGTGATACATACTATGAGCAGTTGCTTCGTCATACAGCATACCTTTATAATGAAAACCCGATTCCTTGCCTTAACAGCGGAGATTATCATGAAAGCATGATCAGACAGGCTGTTGCCGAGCAGAGGCTTATATGGAATTCAACAGGTGAATGTCGCTGTGAGTATTGTCATCATCATGAGGACGAAACCGGAGAAAAAACATACGTTTTCTGCAAATGCCCCGAATGTACGGCGGCTGCCGAGAGAGAGGGAACTATATGCGGAGCGTATTTTGAGCTTGTCCGCGAGGCAGCCAAAAGACTGGCAGCCGTGGATCCAAGCGCGTATCTGACAATTGCTGCGACTTCGGTTACATTGGAACCTCCTAAGAATTATCTCGGTGATAATGTCCGTGTTATTGTTGCAGATCGTACGCTGTGTTCATCACATCCTGTCTGCGATGATTCATGTGATCGGAATTCTGCGTTTTCGAAGAAGCTCCGCGCTTGGAGAAAGCTTTGCGGAAGCTTATTCGTGATAGATTTTACTTCTGATTATTATTATTTTCCGGCTACATTCCCGAACTTTGATATTATCAGACAAAATGTTGCATTTTACAGTGAGATAGGCGTTGACGGTGTTCTTTTACAGTTTGATCGTATGCAGTCTGAACTTGAATTCAGCGACGTGCGTTTGGTCTTGGCGGAGTCTCTTCTTAAGCGTCCGCGTATGAGTGCGGAAGAATACAGCGAAAGAATGGACAACGCGCTTGTACATTTTTACGGTAAAGAAGCAGCTCCCGTTATCAGAGAGTATATTGACCGCTTTACGGAGCTTGCCTGCGATGGAAAGTGTTTTGATACGCACAGCCGCCCGCGGGACATTCTTCCTGCAAAGAAGAAAGATGGTTCCGGTTATGATCTGTCGTTTGCACGTCAGGCCTATAGACTGTGGGAATCAATTCATCCGCACCCTGTTGCTCTCGCACGCAATGAAATGTATCTCGCGCGAATGCTGTTTTCGGAGTACCAGGCAAATCCGGTAAATTATTCCAAAACTCAGTATTCTGAATGGCTTATGGATGCGGTAGATATGCTCGACAGAGGATGGGCTATAGAAGAGATTTTTAAAGACTAAGCATTTTCTGTATTTAATTTGTAAAACTGGCCGGTTTTATTACAGCTTTGCTGCGGTAAAGCACTGGCAGAAGGCATAAATCAATAGTTGTATACTTCAGTGTAGTATGAAAGATTAATTTAAATATCTTTTGAAAGAATGGTGGTATAAATGGAAAATAAAAAGGAAAATACAATTATTTTGTTTCAGGGAGATTCTGTATCAGACGGAAACAGGTATAAAGATCCGATAGCGCGGGATGATTTAAATCATCAGATCGGTCATACTTTTATATATATCATTGCGGGAACGATGGGACTTAAGTATGCGGACAAGCATATCTCGTTTATAAACAGGGGTGTTTCGGGAGACAACATTGAGCAGATTTATGACCGCCGTGAGGAGGATATTTTTGCTGAGCATCCGGATGTTTTCAGTATACTTGTCGGTATGAATGACTATTGGCTCTGGAAAGACGATCCGGAGCATACGCAGGAGTTTGAAGAGATTTACAGACAGCTCCTTGACGAGGTTCTTGAGCATAATCCGGAGACAAAGCTGATTTTATGTGAGCCGTTTATTCTTCCTGTAAAGCTTGAGGAGGATGTCTATAAGGCACGTCATAAAATGGTCCGTGAGGAAATTGAGGCACTTCACAGAATTTCAGATGATTATCACACCCTATATGTTCCGCTTGCAGACAAATTTGAAGAGATGTGTCAGATACGAGAGCCCAGCTATTGGATATGGGACGGTATTCATCCGACCGAAGCAGGTCATGGAGTTATTGCGGATCAGTGGATGAGAATAGTGCTCGAAAGCGGTATTCTTGGATTTAAGGAGTAATTCTGAGTTAGCTTAATGTTTAACAGACAATACGGAGCAGCTTTTATGCCGCTCCGTATTTAAGTTATATTGATTCCGCATACATTTTTCCACATCAGAAGGGCATGGTAAAAATATGTATTCTTTAATTTTAGCGGTGATATACGCTGCATTTATCAGCTTAGGGCTTCCGGATGCTATTCTTGGAGCCGCATGGCCGTCAATGCAGCCGCAGATGGCGGTTCCTGTATCATTTGCAGGAATCATTTCGATGATTATTTCGATTGGAACGGTAGTATCAAGCTTGCTTTCAGACAGACTGAACAGAAAATTCGGTACGGGACCGGTAACAGCGGTAAGCGTATTTATGACAGCGGCGGCGCTTTTTGGTTTTTCGCTGTCCGGGGAATTTTGGATGCTTTGTATACTTGCAGTTCCATATGGCCTTGGCGCGGGTGCCGTAGATGCCGCTCTCAATAATTATGTTGCGCTGCATTATTCCTCTCGCCATATGAGTTGGCTTCACTGTTTTTGGGGAATAGGGGCTTCGGCGGGACCCTATATTATGGGACTTTGCCTTCGCAGCAGGCTCGGATGGCAATCGGGATACAGGACAATTGCCATCGCGCAGTTTATTTTGACAGCCGCTCTTTTTTTCAGTCTTCCGCTTTGGAAAAAGGCTGACAAAAGTTTGAAAAGTAATAATGGAAGTTCCGGTGATAACGGAGCAGATAAGCCAGTCGGATTTATCAGCTCGGTTAAAATACGCGGTGTTCCGCTGATTATGCTTGCCTTTTTTTCCTACTGCGCGTTTGAATCTACCGCAGGATTATGGGCGAGCAGCTATTTTGTCTCCTGCCATGGTATTAATGAAGAGACGGCTGCAATGCTTGCATCGCTTTACTTTGCGGGCATTACAGCAGGCAGATTTTTCTCCGGCTTTATAGCTGACCGTTTAGGAGACAGGCGTATGATAAGATACGGTCTTTTGATTATATTTTTAGGACTGATTCTTATGATCATACCGGTTTCGTGGACGGCGGTTTCGTGTGCCGGTATTGTAATTGCCGGGTTAGGCTCGGCTCCGGTGTATCCGTCTGTTATTCACGAGACTCCGGCTAACTTTGGTTCTGAAAATTCGCAGTCGATTATCGGAATTCAAATGGCCAGCGCATATCTTGGAACTACTATTATGCCGCCGCTGTTTGGAGTTATATCCGAGAACACTACGCTTGCACTGTATCCCGTTTATCTTATTGTACTGGCTTCTGTTACGTTTGTGATGACGGAGCTTCTTAATAGGATTACCGCATCCGGTCATTGATGGGAATTTTTTATAGGATGCCGTGTTTTAAGATACTTATTCTGGAAAATTGCGTCTTAAAATACTGTTTTTTAGACTCTGAAATTTAACAAACGGTTTTTCGTTGTTATATCGTAAATCCTGCAGTATGAGTATTTTGCTGCGGGATTTATATATTTTGCGTTGGCGGTCAGAATTCTGCCGTAAAATCTGAGGACAAATCGGCTTTTGGAGTGCATATATTAACAAAAAAATAACTTTAAATTGTACAAAAGTAATTGTAATTTTTATCATGATGTGATAATATATAATGAATGGCTTATGTGTCAGATATACAGTTTGGGGATTGCCGTGTATTCGGTTTCCGCTGAGGAAAGGAATGGTCTGCAGGTGAATGTAATCAGCGATCTGTTCGGGAATTTTTTGAGTCTGATTTCCTCTATTCAGATAAAGGATATAGTTGATATTGCAGTTGTTGCAATAATGTTTTACTATGTTTTCAAGTTCCTCCGGGACAGACGTGCCGGAAAGCTTGCATTCGGAGTAGTGTTTCTTTTTGCGCTTCAGGTGATAAGCAATTTGTTTGGCTTTGTTGCGTTAAGCTTTTTGATGAAAAATGTATTTCAAATAGGCCTGATTGCGCTTGTTATTCTGTTTCAGCCGGAACTGCGCAGCGCGCTTGAAAAGGTTGGCGGTGGTTCGATCAGAAATATAATAGGAATGACCGGAGATCATACCAGAGAGACGAGAGAGAGTACAATAGAGGCAATAAGCGAGGCAGTCTGCGACATGTCTAAGGATAAAACCGGCGCGCTTATTGTAATTGAACGGGGGACAAAGCTCGGTGACATCGTAAGCAGTGGTGTAACGGTAAACGCCAACGTGACTACTTTTCTTATTAAAAATATATTCTTTAATAAGGCGCCGCTTCATGACGGCGCGATGATTATACGGGATTTTCGTATATACGCGGCAGGCTGTTTTCTTCCGCTTTCCGCAAACGACGATATAATTAAGGACCTTGGGACCAGACATCGTGCTGCAATCGGAATGAGTGAAAACAGCGATGCGGTTGTTATTGTGGTTTCAGAAGAGACGGGAACAATTTCGGTGGCGTTTGAAGGCAAGCTCAGACGTAATCTTGACTACAGTTCGCTTTTAGATATTCTCGGTGAGTACCTGCCTTCGGACAGCGTGAGAAGTACGGTGATTGAAAAAATCCGTTCGAGAAAAAGAGGGGAATGAAAGGCTGTGAGAAAATTGAATGGGAAATTTTCGTGGCGGAATTTGTTTGCCTTTACTGGAAAGCTAAGCGAAAAATCTGATGATGGCACGGCTGATAACGTAAATGTTGCCGGGGACGGAGCCGATGATAAAAAAGAAACTGACAAAAACAACGATTATAAAAAACATTTAGAGCAGAAAAACGGCGATTACAGCGTTAGATATACCAAATTTTTTAATATATTTGCAAGGGTAGCCGCGGTTGTAATTGCATTTGGAATTTGGGTATATGCAACTGAGAACGATACGGTCGTAAGCAGTACGACAGTTTCCGGAATTCCGGTTCAGCTTATTGAATCCTCGGATACAGTCCTGTCTGTTATATCGGGGTACAATAATACGGTAGATGTCGTATTGGAGGGAAAAAAGGGAACGATACGTTCGATTACGGCTGACGATATTAAAGCGACGGCAGATGTCTCGGCTATTACAACGTCGGGGCGCCATACCGTGGCGGTAAATATAACGGCTCCGGACGGAACAAATGTAGTTTCGCAGAGCTTGTCATCTATTTTTGTATATTTGGACAGCACAACTTCTGTTTCTGTACCGGTTAGGGTACGCTACAGCACATACATGCTTGACGACGGCTATGAGCTTGGAGACGCTGTTCCGAGCGCAAGTCAGATTACGGTATCCGGCCCCGAAGACGTTCTTAAAACCGTGGAAGCCGCGGAGGTATCACTTGATCTTGGGCATATTTCCGGTTCTGTTTCCGTTACGGGAAACATCGTTCTTGTCGGCAAGGACGGCGAGGAAATTACAAATCCTTATCTTAAGTTACAAACGTCGTCCGTTCAGGTATCGGTGCCGGTGTATATAACGAAAACGCTTCCGCTGACCGTAGGATTCAAATACGGTTATCTTGACGATTCAAATTCAAAAGTCAGTATTACTCCTTCTCAGATTACAGTAAAGGGTGAAGCGTCAGTACTAAATAAGCTTACAGAGCTGTCTGTGGCTACAATTGATGAAAAGCATGTCCAAAGTGACAGTATGGTTTATGAAATTGTTCCGCCGGACGGTGTTTACCTGTCATCGGCAGACCAAACCGCGACAGTGAGTATTGAGCATATCGGGACGGAGCTTAAAAGCATTGTTATAGATAATTTTACCGTTGAAAATCCCAACGGACTTAAATATGAGCTTCAGAATAAATCTATAACGGTTACAATTCGCGGTCCGAGCTTTATTCTGACTTATATAACGGCGGATTCTATTACTGCCACAGTACGCCTCAACTTTGACAAGGCTGTCAGCGGAACGTCTACTGTTCCGGTTGAAATAGCGATTAATAATACACTTGGAGGAGTAGTTTACGAGGTCGGTGAGTATACAATGCCTGTTAGGATTAGTTAGATTTGAGAAAATTTCGGTTATTAAGCTGTCCGGGCAGAGCGGCAGACAATTCGGGGGTTTTTATGACGACAGATTTCGGTACTTCTATTGAACAGAAAAGAGTTTTGATTCGCGGAATAAGCCTGCCGTTTACAGCTGATCCGCGTGAAGCCCTGAGAATTGCGGAACACCGAATCTGTCGATATATTCCGGTAAGCTGTATTCTCTCCTCGGAAATATATAAGAGATCGGTTGATGCAAGGCATAATAACGATATAAGATTTATTTACACAGTCGCGGTAAGTATCGGTAAAGACGTATCTCTTTCAGGCGCGGAGGCAGAGCAGGACATAAAGATCCTGGATGAACGCGAGAAGCCTCTTGAGCGGGGGGATGAGCTCCTTTCTGCGCGGCCGGTTGTGATCGGTTTCGGACCGGCCGGGATATTTGCATCATTAATGCTTGCTGAATACGGCTATCGTCCGCTTGTTCTTGAGCGCGGTGCGTCTGTTGATAAACGTCAGGACGACGTGGAAAGGTTTTACAGGGAAGGAGTGCTGAATGTCTGTTCAAATATTCAGTTCGGGGCCGGTGGCGCCGGAACCTTCTCGGACGGAAAGCTGACGACGAGAATAGGAGACGAAAGGTGCCGCCGTGTGCTTCGCATTCTTCATGAGCTTGGCGCTCCGGAAGATATTATGACGAATGCAAAGCCTCATATCGGGACAGAAAATCTGCGTATTGTGGTGAAAAATGCCGAAAAATATATTATCAGCCGAGGCGGAGAGATAAGATACGGAGTAACGGCTGAAAAGCTTCCTGACTGCGGCAGGAGGGTTAATTATATTTCCACAAATATGGGAGATATACCCTGCGGCGCGGTTATTCTTGCTATAGGGCACAGCGCACGGGATACATATATGTCTCTTATTCGCAGCGGGTATACGCTTTTTCCGAAACCGTTTTCAATGGGAGTCCGTGTAGAGCACCTGCAGTCTGATATTGATTCCGCCCTTTACGGAAAGCACGCGGGAGATAAGAGGCTTCCTCCGGCTGAATATAACGTCAGCCGCCGTTTTGGAAACAGAGCGGTTTACACTTTCTGCATGTGTCCGGGAGGAGAGGTTGTAGCGGCGGCCTCGGAGGAGAGCGGACTTGTGGTAAACGGCATGAGTAATTATCTCAGAAACGGGAGAAATGCCAATTCGGCGGTTGCGCTGTCTCTTGAGCCGCTTAGTTCTCCGGAGGCGCAGATAGCCTTACAGAGAAGGTTTGAGGGGGAGGCTTTCAAGGCGGGAGGATGTGATTATCGTGCTCCGATTCAGACGATGGGAGATTTTCTCTCAGGCGGCTGTAAAACTGAACCGACAAGAGTTCAGCCTACATATATGAGAGGTACTCCGTCGGATCCTAAAACAAAGGTATGTGATCTCTCCGCGCTGATTTCAGGCGTTCTTGGAGATAGTGCCGTATCGATGTTAAGAGAAGGTTTTGGCTTTTTTGGAAAACATATCTGCGGGTTTAATATGCCTGAGGCAGTTCTGACAGGAGTGGAAAGCCGCACATCGGCTCCTGTTCGTATTTTGCGCGACGAGACATTGACCGCGCGTGGGTCTGATAATTTGTATCCCTGCGGAGAGGGCGCCGGTTATGCCGGTGGAATTATGAGCGCGGCGGTAGACGGAATCAGATGCGCGTCGGCGGTAATTGAGCGTTATTCGCCGGAATACTGCGGTTAAAGCAAAAAATTATAAAAAATTATAGGGAGGGGATTATATGTCTGTAAACAAAAGATGGATTGTAAAGAATGTAAGGACAAGTCATGCTGCGGAAATTTCTGAAATAGCCAGATCTCTTGACATATCCTCTCTCACAGCGTCGCTGCTTTACGGCAGGGGATTTGACACTCCGGAAAAAGCGCGCTCATTTTTGCAGCGGGATGAAGAATGCTTTTTCGATCCTTTTCTGCTTACGGATATGGACAAGGCTGTCAGCCGAATTATATATGCGCTTGAGAGGCATGAAAAAATAACTGTTTACGGTGATTATGATGTTGACGGTGTGACTGCAACATCAATGCTTTTTCTTTATCTGCGTTCAAAAGGCGCCGATGTAAATTACTATATACCCGACCGTCTTACAGACGGGTATGGGGTGAATACGGCGGCGATTGATGAAATATCAAAGTCGGGTTCATCTTTGATTATAACGGTCGATACCGGTATAACCGCCATAGCTGAAACCGATTATGCTTCCGGACTCGGTACTGATATAGTCGTGACGGATCATCACTGCTGCGGAACGGAGCTTCCGAGAGCCTGCGCTGTTGTGAATCCTCACAGAGCTGACAGTGTATATCCTTTTAAAGATCTTGCCGGAGTAGGTGTGGCGTTCAAGCTTGTCTGCGCGCTTGAAAAGACATTTTCTCCTGATGAGAAATATATACACCGAGTTTGTGCCGATTACGGAGATTTGGCTGCGGTTGGTACAATTGCCGATGTTATGCCACTGTTCGGGGAAAACAGGCTTATTGTCAGCATCGGGCTGAAGCTGATCGAGGAGGGAAGAAATTTCGGATTTGAAGCTCTCTGCGCGGCTGCCGACAATAATGCAAAAGCATCTGAGCAAAATCGAAGAAAGAAAAAACGAAAGGTTAATTCTACATATATAGGGTATACCATTGCTCCGAGAATAAATGCCGCGGGAAGAATCCGCAATGCGTCGGTGGCAGTGGAACTGTTAACAACAGAGAATAAATGCCGGGCAAGAGAGATTGCCGGCATTCTGTGTGACATAAACCGTGAACGTCAGGAATATGAAAATACCATAATTGAAGAGGCGTGCGATATTATAGAACGTACCCATGATTTTTCTCATGACAGGGTAATTGTAATATCGTCGGAAGACTGGCATCATGGTGTAATCGGAATAGCTGCGTCGCGCATAACGGAGCGATATGGGCTTCCTTCGGTTTTGATATCCTTTGACGGTGGACATACTGAAAGTGAAGCTTCTGATGAAGATATCGGCAGGGGATCATGCAGGTCTGTTAAAGGACTGGATCTTGCTGATGCGCTTACAAGCTGTGAACACTATCTTTTAAAACACGGCGGTCACGAGATGGCTGCCGGACTTTCTTTGAAGCGGAGCGAGCTTGAAGGTTTCAGACGTGCGGTAAATGAGTACGCCTTTAAGAATATGTCTGCAGAAGCTTTGATTCCGGCAATTGAGGCAGACGCGGAGGTTGAACTTTCAGAGCTTTCAATGAACGCTGTTTCGGAACTTTCTGTACTTGAGCCTTATGGTACCGCAAATCCGGTTCCGGTTTTTGTGCTTCGAGGCGCAAGGATAATCGGACTTTCCGAAATGGGCGGAGGCAAGCATACACGTTTTCAGATTGTATGCGGCGGAATAAATGCTTCAGCGGTTATGTTTGGAACAGCGCCTTCAGAGCTGTCGGTATTCGAGGACGATGTGGCGGATCTGATGTTTACTCCTGATATAAATGAGTTTCGCGGAATCAGAAGTGTTCAGCTGATAGTACGCGATGTTAAGGTATGCCGCCGCACCGTAACGGAGCGTAAAGCAATGATAGAGGGATATTCAAAGGTTGCTGATGATCCGTCTGTTTCCATTTCCAAGGATCTGCTCCCTATCCGAGGTGATTTTAAAAAGGTTTATTTGTATATCAAGCACGAGCTTGACTGCACGGACGGAAAACCGATTAATATTTATAGAATAATGAAGCATGTGACGGGAGAATCGGTCACAGACTATATCAAGCTTCGTTTTATTCTGGCGATACTTGTTCAGACTGGAATCGTTTCGTATAACGATATTCCGGATTATACTGCCGGCGGCGGTTCGCTTCCGATTGTATTGAACGATATGAACGGCAAGGTTGACTTGCAGTCATCTGAAATCTATCAATCCCTTTTGTCAAGAACTGCTTCGGCATAAATGCAAAAGCAGGTTAAACAGTGAATAATACAGATTTTAGTTTTCAGCGATATTTATTTTCAGCAATGTTCAGTTCAATAAGGAATAGAGATCTGTTATAAGGCGTTTCGGCGGAGGATTAAACTACCGACGGAAAATGTGAGTGCACGCTTTTTGTATATGCAAACGTCTTTGCATGTGTTTGCCTTCACATGCAACATTTATAACACGAACGCATGTACACACAGACGTCTTTATAAGTAAACGTCTTTACATATTACGTTTTACGGACGTAAAAATCTTGCTTTAAAAATCTTACTTTTAATTATATTTGCAGCTTTATTTTAAGAATCGAGGAATAAGGTTTGAGTATAAAGGATACCGGATTTATACCGGAAGGAATTGAGCCTGAGTATAAGGATATAGAAAATCTCCTTAGGGCTATATCCGCTACAGGTAAAAAATATAATATTGATAAAATAAAAAAGGCGTATCTGTTTGCAGATGAGCTCCATGAGGGACAGTTCCGGGTAAGCGGAGAGAAATATATATATCATCCGATTGCCGTTGCTGAGATTGTTGTTTCTCTCGGTCTTGATACCGATTCTATCTGCGCTGCTCTTCTGCACGATACTGTTGAGGACTGCGGTACAAAGGTCAATCTCGAACAGATACGTTCTGATTTTGGCGAAGATGTTTCGATGCTTGTTGACGGGCTTACCAAGCTTGTTCATATTCCTTTTGAGGATAAAGAAGAAAAGCATATTGAAAATCTCCGTAAAATGTTTCTTGCCATGTCGCGCGATATTCGTGTTATTTTCATCAAGCTTTGCGATCGCCTGCATAATATGCGCACACTGGAGGCTAAGCCCGAGGCAAAGCGGAGAATGACCGCACTTGAAACCATGCAGGTTTATGCGCCTCTTGCTCACCGTCTCGGTATGCAGAGGATGAAACAGGAGCTTGAGATTCTGTCGCTGAAATATCTTGATCCTATCGGATATAAACAGATTGAAAACCATATAGAGGAAAAGTACGGCCAAAACAGAGATTTCATTGAGCGTGCAAGACTTCAGATTGCCGATAAGCTTACCGAATGCGGCGTTAAGTTTTCACTTGACGGACGTGTTAAGACGGTTTACAGCATATACCGCAAAATGTTTGAGCAGAATAAGAGCTTTAATGAAATTTATGATTTCTACGCGCTGCGTGTAATTGTAGATACCGAGCTTGAATGTTATACTGTTCTCGGAATAATTCACGACATGTTCCATTCAATTCCCGGGCGTTTTAAAGATTATATATCTACTCCAAAGCCTAATATGTACCGATCTCTCCACACTACCGTCATCGGACGCGGCGGAATTCCGTTTGAAGTACAAATTCGTACATGGGAAATGCATCGGATTGCAGAATACGGAGTTGCCGCTCACTGGAAATATAAATCCGGAGAAGAAAGCTCGGCGGATATTGACGATAAGCTGACGTGGATACGCAAGCTTATCGAGACAGAGGATGATACGCGCGATCCGGATGAGTTTATGCGCGCGCTCAAAATTGATATTTTTCATGATGAAACTTTTGTTTTCACTCCGAAAGGGGACGTTATAACTCTGCCGCAGGGAGCTACCGTGATTGATTTTGCATATGCAATTCATTCCGGGGTTGGAAACAAAATGATCGGAGCAAAAATAAACGGCATGATTGTTCCGATTGAACGTGTTCCTCAGAACGGGGAGATTGTTGAGATACTTACCTCGTCCGCGTCAAAGGGTCCGAGCAGAGATTGGCTGAAAATTGTCAAGACCGGTGAAGCGAGGAATAAAATCCGCCAATGGTTCAAAAAAGAGCAGCGGCCGGAAAATATTGTTATGGGCAAGGCTGAGATAGACCGTCAGTTCCGACATATGGGAGGCGGCTGTAATGAACAGCAGAAAAATCAGATTGTGCTTTCCGTTGCGAATCGTATAGGTATTCGTACCGCTGAAGATTTATACAACACAATTGGCTACGGTGGAATAACGATATCGAAGCTTTTGCCAAAGCTACGCGATGAATTGGAACGGGTGATAAAAACCGCGCATGATGAAGAGCCGTCAGACGATGTTTCACGCGTTCAGACGGTTTCGGTAAACAATTCACACAAGCGTACATCGGGAATAATCGTAGACGGAGTTGAAGGCTGTACGGTTAAACTGGCAAAATGCTGCAATCCGCTTCCGGGAGACAGTCTTATAGGATTTATCACGCGCGGATATGGTATATCAATTCATAAAAAGGACTGCCCGAACGTGGCTCTTTCAAAGGCAAAGGCTGAGACGGCTGACCGTTGGGTTTCCGCATATTGGGATAAGGATGATCGTGCGGATAATACCCGGAATCTGTTTGAGTCTGCCATTACTATATGCGCGGAGGATCGTATTTCCTTGATCGCCGATATTACAGCGGCTCTCGCAGAAATGAAAGTGTCTATCTATCAGATAAGCTCACGAAATAAAAGCAACGGAGATGTGATAATAAGCATTGTTATAGGAGCTAAGAATCTCGAACATGTAAAGTCAATTGTGTCGAGACTTAAATCCGTGCGAAGCGTGATAGATGTTACGCGCGGATACAATGCATCACGGTAATGAGTCCGGATGGAGCGGAAGAACGGAAAATTATATTTATGAAACTTTATATAGACGGAGACATCGGGAGATACTATGTCCAGACGCTGTGTCTTATATTCTTTCCCGGAGCAAAATTTCCGGAGAATGAGGCGGCCGGCCCGGAGACGGATGTTGTTTCTTTAAAGCTTGAGACGGGAGCTGAATTTTATAAGGCTTATGCAGACATATACTCCGGCGGCAGACACAGCAGTGCCGCGGCTTTTGAGCCTCGCGGCGGAATTGATACGGACGAACGGGTAAAGAAGCGCGCTGTCGGAAAAGCTGTTTATGAGGCGGGTGCCGAGCTTTTTGCCGCCCGTCCGGAGTGGGGAATACTCACCGGTGTCAGGCCTGCAAAGCTTGCGGATGAGCTGATGAGTAAGGCCGCCCGGGCATTAAACCGTGAATGCGTTAATTTTGGCGTCAGATCTTCCTGCAGTGAAACAGGCGTATTTCCGGAGTATTTGGATGTGAGAAATGCGGTCGAGGAAATACTGGTACGTGACTATTGCACATCTGCCGAAAAAGCAAGACTTCTTACGGATGTCGCTAAAAATGAAAAATCACTTATACAGTCGGTTGAAAAAGATACGTGCAGTCTTTACATTTCAATTCCGTTTTGTCCTACGAGGTGTGCGTACTGTTCTTTTGTTTCATATTCAACGGAAAAGCTTCTTACTTTAATTCCTGATTATACAGAGAGGCTTTGCAGAGATATCGAATATGTCGGAAATTTAATAAAGTCTGTCGGTCAGAAGGTCAGTACCGTTTATATAGGAGGTGGAACGCCTACGATATTGGAGGTTCGCGATCTGACTCGTATACTTGAGGCGGTGGAAAAAAATATCGATCTTTCCGGGGTCAGAGAGTTTACCGTTGAAGCGGGCAGACCGGATACTATTACAGCGGATAAGCTCAGTACATTGAGGTGCGGCGGAGTATCAAGAATCAGTATAAACCCGCAGACAACAAACAATGAGATTCTGCATAAAATCGGACGTCTTCATACGGCGGAGGATTTTCTTCGGGCGTATGAAATGGCTGACCGTATTGGATTTTCCTGCATAAATACCGATCTTATTGCCGGGCTTCCCGGAGAAAGCGCGGACAGTTTCAGACGCAGCTTTGATACGATTTTGGAACTGGAGCCTGAAAATATTACGGTACACACCTTTTGCGTCAAAAAAGCCGCTGACTTCGCAGAACAAAAGTCATTGTATTCGCGCAGCGACAAAGATACCGGAGAGAGTATTTCATACTCTCAGAAAAGATCTGCCCAGGCTGATTATATACCGTATTATATGTATAAACAGAAAAATGCAGTCGGAGGCTATGAAAACGTCGGATTTTCAAAAAAAGGCTGTGAGGGCATTTACAATATATTAATCATGGATGAAGTTCACAGTATTTTTGCCGCCGGAGCGGGAGCGGTTACAAAGCTCGTTTCAAAGGACAGGAAAAACATTGAGCGGATATTTACGCCTAAATACCCGTATGAATATCTTAAATGCGAACTATCCGACGGGAAAGAGACATATTATAATAAGGTGATGCGTTTTTATACCGAAGTTTATGACGCCCGTAAAATAAGTTCTTAGAAAGGGTATGTATGAAATTTTATGTCATGCAAAAATGAAAACATAAAAATATATAATGAAAGCTGCGCGGAGAGCGGCGGCAGAGAGTATGTGCTTGAATGCGAGGCTGAATTTGAAGAACAGCTTGACAGTGCCGTAAAGGATATAGCCAATCGTTTAAACGCTGTTCCGGATACGAGAATTATAACGCTTTCCGGCCCGACATGCTCCGGAAAAACTACTACGGCGGGTAAAATTATATCCGAGCTTCGCGGAATGGGAATACGCATATTTGTTATTTCGCTCGATGATTTTTTCAAGACGGTGGAATGCGATATAAACAGCTATTCGGAATCAAACAGTAAGCTTGATCTTGATAGTGTGGAGGCCATCGATATCGTATACCTCCGCAGATTTATCTCCGGAATTTTTAAATGCGAAAATGTCTACCTTCCGCATTTTGATTTTAAAAAACAGCGGTGTATAAGCTATCGGCTGCTTGAGAGCGGCAGGTACGACGTGTTTTTACTTGAGGGTATTCAGGCGATGTATCCCGATGTCCGTGCCCTGCTCGACGGCCGGCCATATATCTCGGTTTTTACAAACGCAGCCAGCGGAATCCGGGTTGGAGACGTATTTTTTGACTGCCGCGAAGTAAGGCTTATGCGCCGCATACTACGTGACAATCTGTTCAGATCAGCTTCAGTTGAATTTACAATGCAGATTTGGAGGAATGTTATAGCAAACGAGGAAGAAAGTATTTTTCCGAATGAAAAATATGCAGATATAATACTTGACTCGACGCTTGCATATGAGCCGAGCGTAATAAAAGCTCCGCTTCTCGGACTTCTGCATAAAGTTTCTCTTGACTTTCCGTTCTATTCCGAAATTGAAAATCTTATTAAAAAGCTTGAACGTATTCCGGATCTTTCCGAATCGTTTGTACCTGAAAAGTCGGTTTTTCGTGAGTTTATCGGAAAAAGAAAGGATGGGTAATTTATCTTGAAGATTTTATTTGAAAATGCTGAAATTAATGATTGGGGAACAGCAAACGTAGTCACCGACGGAAAGTATATTTCGTATATAGGAAAAGAAGCCTGTAACGGAGAATATGACCGTGTGATAAACTGCAAAAATAAATTGCTCATGCCGGGGCTTTACAATTGTCATACGCATGCCGCAATGACTCTTTTCAGAGGATACGGAGAGGATATGCCCCTGATGGAATGGCTTAACGACCGTATTTTTCCGGCCGAGGATTTGCTGACGGATCACGCGGTATATACTGCGTCTAAATTTGCTGTCGCCGAAATGCTTCGCGGAGGTATAGTATCTTTTTCCGATATGTATTTCTTCTGTGACGAAACAGCGAGAGCTGTCTCCGAAACAGGAATTAAGGCGAATTTAAGCCGTGCGGTTACTTCTTTTGACGAAAATATAGATATGAACGCCGACGTTCGTTTTGCGGAAGCAAAATCTCTTTATGAAAGATGGAATAACAGCTCGGACGGAAGAATAAAAATAGATATGGCTATACACGCTGAATATACTAATGTGGAAAAAGCCTGCCGTGCTGTGGCGGAGTATGCCGCTGAAAAAAATGCCGGACTTCACATTCATTTGTCGGAAACAGAAAACGAGCATATGGAATGTATCAAAAGACACGGTAAAACTCCCGCCCGCTTTTTTGCTGACTGCGGATGCTTTGATGTTCCTGTAAACGCCGCTCACTGCGTCTGGGTTGATGACGCTGATATTGATCTCATGGCGGATAAACATGTAACGGCAGTTTATAATCCCGTCAGCAATCTAAAGCTTGGAAGCGGAGTTATGCCGATGAAAAAGCTTCTTGAAAAAGGGGTACGTGTTGCGCTTGGTACCGATGGAGCCGCTTCGAACAATACTCTTAACATTTTTAAGGAGATGCATATCGGAGCGATTCTTCAAAAGGGTATAAGCAGAGATCCGTCGGGAATTAAAGCGTGCCATTTGATTGAAGCCGCGACGGTCAGCGGAGCGGCGGCTCAGCGGCGAGAAAAATGCGGCGCTCTTTCCGTCGGATGCTGCGCGGATTTGATTTTAGTCGATCTTGATACGCTAAACAATATTCCTTGTTATGATTTGCGCCATACGGCAGTTTACAGCGCATACGCCGATAACGTAGTGCTGACAATGATTGACGGCAGTATTCTCTATGAAAACGGAGAGTTTACTACAATTGATGAAGAAAAACTTAAATATGATATGAGGAACGAATGTGGCGGTTACTTCAAAAATAAAAAACAATAAAAACCTGTTTTTTTCAGGAGTTGTGGTGCTTACATTCACCAATATCCTGAATAAGGTTCTCGGTCTTTTCTTCCGAATTCCGATTGGAAATCTGCTCGGAGATTCCGGAATGGCTTATTTTACCTCGGCATATCACATATATACCTGGTTTTATATGATTTCTACCGGGGGACTTCCGCTTGCGGTCTCAATGCTTGTGTCGGAGGCGCGCTTCAGCGGAAATAAAAAAGAAATAAACAAAATTTATAAAGTAACAATGTCTTTATTTCTGATTGTAGGCGCGGTCGGAACACTTCTGATGATAGTCTTTTCAAAAGCGTTTGCATTTATGAACGGAGTCGAAGGTTCTTATATTTCTATTATTGTTATAGCTCCGACGCTGTTTTTCGTCTGCGTTGCAAGCGCTATGCGCGGTTATTTTCAGGGATTTCAGGAGATGAGACCGACGGCGGTATCGCAGGTTATGGAATCCGCCGGGAAATTGATAATCGGCGTTCTTTTTGCCAATTATGCGATGAGGCAGGGCTACGGGCTTCCGGTTGTTGCCGCTTTTGCAATTTCCGGTCTTACTATAGGAACAGCCTTCGGAATGCTTTTTCTTATGATTTCTAAGCTCCGCTTTAATGAGGATATGTATTGCGCTGAGTTTGAATCAAACGGAACAAAGCTTTCAAATGAATCGCGCAGTTCTGTCCGGAGTATAGTAAAGAGAATTCTTTACATAGCAATTCCGATTACTATAAGCGCGTCTATCATGAGCCTGACAACAATGGTTGACGATATGATTATTAACTGGCGCCTGATGTCCATCGGATATACTCAGGATATCGCAAATGCGCTTTACGGAAATTACACCGGTTTTGCAGTACCGGTTGCCGATCTTCCGCCTGCACTTATATATCCTATTTCTTATTCTCTTATTCCGCTTTTAAAAGGGACGCTGACAATAGGCGACAGAAAGCGGTCGGTGCAGATATGCAAACGGTCGCTTAAAGTGACTGCGATGATTTCTATACCCTGTACCGTCGGTGTGTGTGTATTTTCTGAACCGATTCTCAAGCTTATATTTAAGTCGGAAAGCAGTGCGGAGCTTGCGGCTCCGAAGCTGTCAATTTTATCAATTTCGATATTTTTCATTTGTGTCCTTTCAATCTCGAATGCCGTATTGCAGGCGCACGGAAAGCAAAAGCTTCCGATCATATCTTTGGTGGCCGGCTCTGTTGCTAAACTGATTCTTGGATTTGTTTTGATAGGTATTCCGCAGATAGGGATTTACGGGGCGCCGATTTCTACAGTCGTTTGTTATATGATTGCGACTTCCTTTAACATATATTTTATGGCTAAATACGCGGATGTTAAGCCTGCGGTGTTTCGTACGTTTTGGAAACCGCTGATAGCATCTGTTGCAGGCGCGGGAGCCTCGTTTGCCGCGCTTGTGGGAATGAACTCGTTTCTGCCGTCAAAGGTTGCGACGGTTGCCGCAATTTTGATTACCGCCGTTGTGTATTTTATTGTTCTTTTCCTGATTCACGGTATAGAGGAGGACGATATACGTATGCTTCCGAAGGGAGACAAGATTTTTGAGGTTATGCAGAGGATGAGACTTTTTAAAATTAATTAATTTATAGAATAGTTTTTAATTACTGCGGAGAGTATAAAGAATGGATTCGAAAAAAAAACAGATTGTTGAAAAATATAAGAGTGAAGAAAAAATGCTTATCTCCGATTTACGGACTATAACCGAACTTCTTCGCGCCCCTGACGGATGTCCTTGGGACAGAGAACAGACTCATGAGAGTATTCGGGAAAACTTTATTGAGGAGACGTATGAAGTGGCCGAAGCTATTGATATATTGGATACCGGACTTCTTGAAGAGGAGCTTGGAGACGTACTTCTTCAGGTGGTATTTCATGCGTGCATTGAGGAGGAAAACGGAGGATTTGACTTTGACGATGTTACAAACGGAATTTGTCGTAAATTAGTTCTTCGCCATCCTCATGTTTTTGGGAATGTAAGTGCGGACACAACCGAACAGGTTCTTTCAAACTGGGATAAGATAAAACAAGAATCAAAACATCAGACGACTGTTGCCGAGACGCTCAGAAGTGTTGCAAAATCACTTCCCGCTTTGATGAGAGCTGAAAAATTGATCGGGCGCGCCGCAAAGGCGGGATATCTTGACGAGGCTGTTCCGCAGAACGGCAGTTCAATAGGTGAAAAAATGCTCAGGCTTGTGCTGGAGGCCAGAGAGGTAGGACTTGACGCCGAGCATGAGCTTTACAAGGCGTGCGACGAGCTTATTTCGCGTGTTGAAATCTCAGAGAATTCAAAGAGCTCAAAGAGCTGATGTCTTTTCGATTTTATAGATTGTTGTTCAAAATTTAGATATTGGTGATTAACGCATATTAAAGATTAATAACTCATATTAAATATAAAAATACTTGTAATATATATTTTCAGATGATATAATAATCGCTGAGAGAACGCTTTTTAATTGGCAAGTTTCGTTTCACTGCAAATAACAGTGCTTTGCAGAGCAAAGCTATGAAACACTGCGGTTTGGCTGCAATTATATTAAAAATTATATTATAAAATCCTAAGAGGAGAAATTTATTTAATGACTAAATCAAATATTATTGATGAGCTCGCAAAGCGTACCGGAATTAAAAAAAAGGATGCTGAGTTGGCAGTAGACACGGTGTTTGACATAATTGAAGAATCACTTGCTTCGGGAGAAAAGGTTCAGATCTCCGGATTCGGGACATTTGAGCTGAGAGAGCGCGGTTCACGCAATGGGCGCAATCCTTTTACGGGCGAGCCGATGGTAATAGGTCCTACCCGTCATGTCTCGTTTAATATCGGAAAAACGCTTAAAGAAAGAATTAAGTGATTTTTTGACGGCGCGAAATGGACAGGCTTTACATCAATGAGTGCTTTTCATTTTGCTTTGGCTTAAGAGTTACAAGCATCTGGATGCAGAGAACAGGGGGTATACTCGTGAAAAAGAAGATATGGATACCGATTGCCGCAGTTATACTCCTTGCCGTCCTTTTTGTACCGATTCCAACCGGTCATTATAAAGATGGCGGTACAAAAGAATATACGGCATTGACCTATAAAATTGTGAACTGGAAACGTATAACCGGAGACAGCGTCTACGATAAGACCAGAGTGTATTTTTTTCCTGATAATTTTAAATCTGTTAACAGCTTGTGGCATATGGAAGAAGACAAAGTAGAGTCTTCTTTTGTTGCTACGGTTATTGAGATTAACGGCACCTCGGTTTTGGTAGAGCCGGTTGAAGGCGAAGACGAACTCCGCAGCAGCGATAAGATTTATTTCAGCACAGAAAAATTTGACGATATCGGCGCAGAGATTGGAAGCGTAGTGCAGATAACCTATACCGGCGAAATAATGGAATCCTATCCGGCACAGATAAATGCAAAATCCTGGTCGCTGTCAAAAGACCTGCGCCATTTGGAATATACCGGGCAATGGCTTGATAAAGAAACGGCGAAAAAATACGATAACGATATTTTCAGCGACATAATTATTACGGAGATCTACTCCGATTGTTTCTTTGCAACGACTGTCATACCTATGCCGTTTCAAATTAAGTTGAACGGTCAGCTCTCGGATGAGTGGTGTGTCGGAGATCAGATAATCTGTACTTATGAGAATGTCTACTGTGACAAGGAAAATGATCGTATTGAAGCAGATATGCTGACGTTGAAGGCAAGCAATTGGCAGCCTGATCCCAATGTTGCCTATAAGCCTGTTATATATATCTATCCGGAAAAAGAAACTGAAGTATCTGTCAGCCTTGACTTTGACGGTAAACTGACTTGTACCTATCCGGCTTATAATAACGGTTGGACGGTTACAGCTTCGGCGGACGGTAAGCTGACTGATGCGGGTGGACAGACTTATAACTATCTTTACTGGGAGGGTGAAACTTTTGTACAGTATGATCTTTCCGAAGGCTTTTGCGTAAAGGGAGCGGACACGGCGGAATTTCTTGAGGATATGCTTGCCGAGCTTGGACTTACACGGCGGGAAGCGAACGAGTTTATTGTGTATTGGCTGCCTCTGATGCAGCAGAACCCATATAATATCATTTCTTTTCAGAATGGTACTTACACCAACGCAGTACAGCTTGATGTATATCCTGTACCGGATACTCTTATTCGTGTCTTTATGGCATGGCAGGCTGTCGACTCTTATGTGGATTTGCCTGAGCAGAAAATTATTACACCTGAGCGCAAAGGTTTTGCGGTAGTTGAATGGGGCGGCACCGAAATAAAATAATCAAAAGGGGACAATTATAAATGAGAATCGATAAATTTTTAAAGGTGTCAAGAATAATAAAGCGGCGTACTGTCGCCAATGAGGCATGCGATTCATCCCATATCATAGTGAACGGTAAGCCGGTAAAGGCATCTTATGATGTGAAGGAAGGCGACGAAATTACAGTGACCTTTGGAGAACGTTCTCTGAAAGTTCGCGTCAAGGATGTGCGCGAACATGCGCTAAAAGCTGACGCGGCTTCAATGTATGAGGTGATTTCATAAGCTTTTTGCTTATTTGTTCCGCCTGCTATGAATACATCCGATTATTTGATCATATCATATTTCTGAAAGATTTTTGATAAAAATTTTGATAGAAATACTGAAATTGACAAGTGGGGTTGTGAAATGGCAGACAGAAACAGATTGTCAGACAGACAAACCGGTCATACGATAACGATGAAAGGCAGAAAATCATTAAAAATCAGCGGTGTAGAGGATGTTCTTTCATTTGATGAGGACAGCATTATTATGCAGACGTGTATGGGAACACTGTCTGTAGACGGTGATACTCTTCATATTGTAAGTTTTAACTCGCCGCAGAATTCTGAAAATTTTTCTGCGCGTCAGTCACAGGACAGTCA
>CDYR01003780.1_pt1 | contig 22475 bp, 11 predicted proteins | sample 557691 | NCBI WGS metagenome assembly CDYR01 (sample SAMEA3182103, study PRJEB8094) | gut metagenome | biome: human; feature: gut; material: Stool; isolation source: human stools | place: Canada | collected 2013-02-19 | reverse complement strand
ATGGATTTCTTATTATTCGTTTTGTCCCGATTATTATATAGAACAGCAACAATATTTCCAGACAGGAATAAACTTCCCGGCATTAGACGAGGAAGGTGGCTTATGGAGTCATTTGTTGACAAATAAGAGCTTCCAGACATTCTACGGAACAACATACCCATTTATATTAGAAGTGCCGATAAAAGAGAAATATAATGGCTATACGTTGGCTTCTGTAGAATATGAGCTTGATGCACGGAAGTACGTTGATGATGTGAATTACACGCTTGACAGGAAAATAGGTTTAGATACGATAACTATCTACAACGACACAAACAACTCAGGTGAAATTCATCTTGTTCCAGAAAAAAAGAATAATTTAGCGCAACGTATATCGTATCCGAAGATCGTAGGCGGCCATACCGAGGTTCTGGACACTGAGGTATATAGAAGACATAAGTTAAATGACTTCTTTAATAGGGTTGACGATGACCGATCTGAAACACCTATCTGGATCAAGGACGATAACGATATAAATAAGTCGGTTAATCCTGATGCTCTTAATTTTAGACGGTCATGGCTTGATAGGTTAAGAGGAAGTTGGATGCTGATGAGGATAAAGAAAGTAATTAGCAACCGGAAGATTATATTCCAGTGGTTGATTTCTGAAGATAAGATTAAGAATAGATGATATGAGAAGAAGATTTATAGGGGGGGGGTAGAAAACTTCAGTTTTTTACAAAAAGATTCTATCCTGCCGGAAACTACACATGGATAGTTCCGGCAGGGTGCACACAAGTTGACGTGTTTCTCGTTGGAGGTGGAGGAGGAGGAAGTGGAGATGGCGGTGGATCTGGTTATACTAAGACATTCAAATCTGACAACGAAGGATGGAAAGATGGAGGAGCGGTTGCTGTAACACCAGGCATTGGAATTAAGGTCATAGTCGGTAAAGGTGGTAAAGGAGTCGTGTCTGGATCTGCGAACAATGGAGGATATTCTCAATTTATGGATTCTAACTATAGATCAAATGGTGGAAAAGGGGCCACGCAATCTTCTGGAGGTAATGGAGGATCTGGAGGAGGAGCTGGTAATGGAGGATCAGATGGTGGGGATGGAGATGTCGGAAATTGGATTGATGATACGGCTGGGTTAGGACAAGGACATACCACAAGGGATTTTGGAGAATCCGGCGGTAAAAGAAATGCCGGTGGTGGATGTGGTCAAATCGGCAACTACTTACCTGGAGCTTCCGATTACAAAGAAGGCAAGGGGTTGGACGGAGAGGGAGGAGAATATGCCGGTAAAGGCGGCGGAGGTTATGGAGGAGATGGAGGTGACGGTACTGTTTTAATCCGCTATTGGGCATATGAAGAATAATCCTATCTATTCTGCTTAATTTATCCAAATTAATACATTTTAAATCATTTTAATTTGTAAATCATATTTTAATGCGTTGGAAAAAGCCATAACCATCTCCTGCAAGAACCTGCCGGTATTGGAGGGGCGGTCGGCGATCCTGATAGACCATTCCGGTTCTGTACGTGGAGATATGGGAGGATCTTCTAAGGTGTCTGCCTTTAGCAAAACAGATACGGCTGTCATCGGTAACTTGTTTGGCTGTATGATTGCATCCGTGCTCCCTGACGTATTTATCGGTATGTTCGGTGATGAGCTTATCAACTACGAATATGACAGAAGTAAAGGTGTTTTATGGAACAACAAAAAGTCTTTTGCTGCCGGAGAGGAATGCGGAGAATCTACTGAAAACGGTCTTTTTATGTTCTTAGGAAAGTGCGTTAAGGATAAGATCAAGGTAGATAACTTGTACGTTATTTCAGATATGCAGGTAGGAGATGGTGAATCTGTTGTATGGGAGAGAACCTCTCATTATACAAGTGGTAAGTTTGCTGAACTTCTGAAGGAGTTTAAGAAAGTGAACCCGGATTGTAAGATCGTTTCTCTTTCTATTCAAGGATATGGAAGTGAGATGTTTTACAAAGGGTCCAATATTCTTAACCTTTCCGGTTGGTCAGAATCTATCTTTGATGTTATTAGTAGCAAGTTTTGTGGATATAAGAATATGGTTGAGAAAATTAAGAAGATAAAAATCTGATTATTATTTCTATTTTAATTGTAGCTTTTCATAATAAAAAGTTTTAATGGGTATAGCCGAGGAAGTGCGTGAGCATATCTTCGGCTTTTTGTTTATCTTTGTTGGAAAACAGATTATTATGAGACAGGTATCGTATAAAAATGATATATACCCATACAACATAAGGGTATTGCTTGGAGCAGATGAGGAATACATAGTTAAGACGTTTGCCAACCTGGAAGTAGAAGATCAGAGCTGGGATGGATGGACTGATGATTATGGTGGTAGGACTATTTTCGTAGGAAACAGAACCAGCCACAGGAAAGAAATATGTTTCTTATTTCATTCGCTGTCTGATATGGATGTGAGAACCATAGGACATGAATGCCTGCACGGACTTTCGCTTTATTGCAAGTACCTCAACATCAACTACAGTTTTGACGCCGGAGAAGATGAACATGCCGCCTATCTGATGGGATGGTTAGTTGATAGGGTATGTGATGCTTACCATAAATTTAAGAAGGAGGAAGAAAAATGAAAGAAAAAGAATTTGATTTTATGATATATCCACTAAAGTTGATTATCACCATAGGGTTAGATTACAAAACATTGTGTGATCGTTTTGAGAATGCAGAATTGGATCATGAAGGAGAATGGGGAGATGAAGGCGATTTAGATTCAGAAGTCTCTTTTATGAATCTTGTTCGTGATAAGGGAGATGATAGAGCTTTTAAGTTATTATGGAATTTTCAAAGTGAGAATGATATGACTATACAAAACATATGTCATGAATCATTTCATGCAGCTATGTCGGTATGCCAACATTGTAATATGTCTCTTGGTTTTAAGGTGGGAGAAGATGAACACGCAGCTTACATAGCTGGATTTGTTGGTAACTGCGCAGGTGAAATGTTTGGATTCTTAGAGGAAGAAAAAGATGGCAAAGAAAACTAAAAATTATGTAAAGGACAAACAACCAAAAACATTATGGAATAAAATTGGTCCGTTTGTAAAACTTAGAGAATATCTGGCATCTAATATAACACCTGATGTGTATGCTAACGAAAGAGGATTAAAAACTAAAATAATGGAATTTTTTGGTCAAGATGTTCCGAAAGCCAATGTAGATGATTTTAGTCAGAATCTTTGGTTTAGATTCTTAAACCAACCAAATAACCTGAAAGAGGAAAACGGGATTGTTAGAATACCAGATAATATCAAATCCATTATATCTGACAGGATAAATGGTGGGTGGGAGAAAATGGCTAAAAAATATGGGAAGGAGCTTGATTCCTTAGATAATAAGATAATTGATGGAAAAGTTGCAGGCAAGGACGTATCTGATTTGGAGGAGTTAAGGGATGTAACGAGCAGGAAACTTGGAATGGTAGAAGAGGGTATAGATCTCTTAAAAAAAGCCAGAACCGGGGAACATCAGGTATTTAACGAATATAATTTTATACCGGATGCTTACGGAGATTTAAATGATTTATCAGGCTTATCAAGTTTTACCATGTACCGTGATGATAGAGGTAGGATGGTTGTGAAAGATAAGTACGATTTTTATAGAAGCGATCAACCTTTTGGTGTTGGGGTTGTTACTAAGACTCTTGATACAATAGGATATCCTTTTGAAATAAGGGATTATGTAGAAGATAAAATCCCATACGAAGAGAATGATCCAAACAAGATCCTGTTTAGATCCATTATTGATTCAAAGAATGATTTGGATAAAAGGATGGAGATAAGATCCAAAAAACAAGGAGGGGATTCTTCTAAGCCGGAAATAGATTGGGATTTATTCAAATCCAAATATGAAAATATGAAGCGTGTGGGTAAGGGTAAGCATCGTACTATGGACGTAGAAGGGATGAATATGATCTATGATGCTTTATATGATAAAGGTTTTAATCAACGCCAGATAGAAGCCGTACTTGGAAATATTATTGAAGAATCTGGTGGAAACCCCTACGCTGTATCTGAGGATGGAAAATTTAGGGGACTTTTTCAAGAATATTACAAAAGATATCCGCCAAAAGAGTTTGAAAGAGATAAAGAGAGATTTAAGAGCGATAAGCGTGAATATATCAACTATATGATAGACAGATTTTATGATCATGTTCAAGATGCTGGGATGTATAGTATAAAGGATACTAAATATGATAAAGCCATTCATGCAGTAAACGAATTTATGTCAGAAGATCCAGATACAGATTATTCGTATCCACTTGTATATGCTTTTGAAGCTCCATCAGATAAAGAAGGAACTTATAAAAACAGAAAGAGCGTATCAAACTTGATAAGCCAATCTTATGTTACGGATAATGTTAATAATTCAGATGATGCTGATAAAAAGAATAATAGTATTATTGATGCTATTCTTGACATAAAAAACGATCTTGAATTACAAGACCCGATTTCCACTACAAGAGGCGAAGCCTTTAAAGAAGCCAGGAAAAGAGGTCTTAAGGAATTTACATGGAATGGAAAGAGATACAATACCAATATAAAAAAAGAAGGAGGAGCCGTAGATGAAGAAAACGGATCTAAATATAGGTACATTGCATCTAAGGATAATACATCAGTAGGGTCAAGCGGAATAAATGAAAATGCTAATTATGGTACGATCCCTGTTGATGGTGTGAATATAAACGAAATTGTAGCTGGAGGCGTTCCTGTAGTAGGTGATATAATGGACGTCAAGGATGCGTATGATTCTTTCATAGATAGAGATGCGCTTGGAATGGTTATGGCCGCTATGGGTCTTATTCCTTTTGTAGGAGGTATATCGAAAAAAGCAATGCAAGCGAAAAGAGCTACTAAAAAACTATCTCAAAGAGATAAAGAACTTTTAGGATCGTTGCCTGAATATGCTAAACCAGCATCTCCTATAGGCGAGGCATGGGAAAATCATAAAAAGCGACTTTTCTCTGGAGCCTATGAAAGACTTACTGGGGAGAAGTTAAGGATGAAAAATGGGGAGCCAGATCCGGATATGCTTGATACCAACATATATGATTGGGATGATCCGAAAGTTTTCAGGGATGCAAAGTATTTTTTAGGAGATGAATACTCTGATGATGAGATAAGGGAGATAATAGATGAAATATCTGGATATGGGGTATTAAATGGAAATATAATCAGGTCTAAAAACGTTGATAAGTTCATTGATTTATTTCTCGAAGGAAACCCCAATATATCTAACAAGGATGTAGAGAATTTTGTGAAAAGTCACGAAGTGGAACACAAAATTCATTATCCAGATTCAGGCGCAGATAAAAACGGATTTGATTTGAATAAGATAGATGATGATGAAGTAAAAGATTATTTCAAAGAGGATCATTTTACGGAAATGGCGGCCAGAGGAACTCAGATTAAAAATTATTTTGGTTTGACCGATGATGCTCAAGAAGTGACGCCTGAAATGTTAGAATATGCAGCCAGAAATTACTTGAAGGATTATGGGTATGATAATGAGATGAAAGAATATTTTGAATCCATATCAGACTATAAAAAGGCTGCCAAATGGATAACAGATCACGCTTCAGTCGGAATAGGAGCCTACTATGTAGGGGATAGGATTGCTAATCCTAAAAAAGAAAAGAAAAGAAACGGAGGGAAGCTTACTCCATACAAGGTTGGTTTTCATTTTATTGATCATAAAAAAGAATACGGAGATCCGAAAGATGCATCACATAGATTACCCGGTAGGAAATTCATGTATTTCTACGAAAACGATAAGCCGAGTAAAAGCATTGTGTTTGCTGAAGAAGGTGGCGTAATTGGCAAGCAGCGTGAAGCATATGATTACTTTACTAATAAGCGAGGTATGTCTAAAATACAGGCGCTCGCCATCATAGGTAACCTCATGGCTGAATCCGGTCTTAAAGATGACATATACGGAGACAACAGAACGTCATACGGCATACAACAATGGCATAATGAGCGCATGGATAAGTTGTTCAAGCACGCCAAAAAGAAAGGTCATTCTACACCCACATTCAAAGACCAACTTGAGTTCTTAGCTGACGAATACGAAGGGAAAACCGGATATTCTAATTTCTTATACACAAGAAAAGGGAAAAAAGGACCAGGGTATTACAACTACAGCCGGCAGGATTTTATGAACGCCGATAACCTTAAGGATGCTGTAGTAGCTTGGAACCAAGGGGCAGGACGCCCTCATAAAAGTGTGATACGAAACGATGACCGTTATAACTATGCTATGGAAGTTGCTAAAAATCTTGGTTTGGATATTAAAGAAAATTTCGCATCTTTGTATGGTCAAATGGGATTCGGAGATGATGGAGAAATAGCAGCATCGGTAACACTTCCAGAGGTAGAAGTGGCAGCCGCCCTCCCTAACCCGGAAGCTCCGTCCCCGGAGAGACAGTCCGAGGAAGAGAGATTCCGTACATGGACTGAAACGTATGGTAAGGACATCGTAAATCATTTACTGACGTTAGACGGGAAAAAGGATGGTGATGACAGTGATTACAGCATGATGTATAAACAGCATGAAAAAGAAAGCGAAGAGGATAAGAAAATGGCTTTGATTAATGCCGTGCTTCCCAATATACAACTTCGCATTAAAGGCGTCACTGACAATTAGAACAATTATTTTCTTACTCATGAAGCGAAGCCGGATTTGAGACTCGTTATGCGGATACCGAAGGTTGAAGAACGATATCAAGATAATCCGGCTTTTTTGTGCGATTTCGTGAAGGATGGAACTATCATCGCCTTGGTTTAACAGAACAGACCTACGTACCTCTACTGTCCTGACGGGCATGGACGCCCGTCTCGCCTACTAGCCTGCCTAATTCTCCACTGGCTACCTAATATAACTATTAACGTCACTCCATCACCTATCTCCTTTCAGTCGATAGGTTCAGTCGTTTTTTTTAAATGTTATATGTTCTTTCGCATCGTTCCCTTCGGTCACGATACTCAATCCTTTAACACAATTAGGCAAACAATACAATAGACGGAAAAAGTAATTTGTTAATCTGTTCACTCACTTAACTCCCTTCGGTCGTTAAGTTCATTCACTGTAAACAATTATATGAATAAATGGTAAAGTATATAAAATAATATAAATGATATAATGGGTAAGATCATTGAAAATGGTCTTAATATTAAGGAAAACGGAGACTATTCATAGGCGTAGTTTTAATTCAAGATTTGTTGTCCCACCCATGACGGTCAGTCGGTTACGTTCAGAACCGTTTTCCCGTCTCTTATCCAAACCGTCATAAAACAAAAAAACCTTGTATCCTATTTCTCTCAAACCGGATACAAGGCCGTGCATTTTCTTCTTTGAGCGTATGATGAAAAACCATATCTTTGCACTAAAACAAAATAAATATGGACACAAAGTTAAAAGAAATAACAGATCCTCACAAGTTACACGACAAGCTCTTTAAGAAAGAGCAGGTCTCTCCGATAGAAGTTATATACAATAGCTTCAGCAACTTAGGGTATAATGTAGTACGCCGTCCATCCGGTCAGTGTTTAGGCAATTTGAGATATTTTAATCTATTTTACGACAAACATACTCATCATTTCTATCAGAAAGACAGGAAGTTGAGATATTGTAGTAACTTTCTTATATCTGATTACTGGAAAGATAGAGTGCGATGTTTCATAGTTTGGAACTTTGGTTTTGGAAGATTCTTCCCATACAATGACTTCATAGAGGCTATGGTTTATGACTATCTTCGATATGGGAGAAAGTCAGTTTCTTATCTTAAAAGCGTGCAAGAAGCCGAAGAAAAGTGTGTAAGGTTCTATATCCGGTCTCAGATAGATATGCTCCGTAAGGAAGGATATGCCGCTTATCGGGCTAAGTTTAAAGAAGAACGTCCTCAGTATTTTATTGGAGACGATAGGACGGTGTTTAGGTGCCTTGACAGCTCTTTAAAAAGAGAAGAGAAGATTGCTGCATGTGTAGCCCACAAAAGGACTTTGAAAGAAGGGATAATGACTTCCTTCATCAATCATCTCAAGAAACATCCTACCACCTTGTATTCGTGGTTCTCGTCAGAGGTGGACAGTCAAGGAAAGAACAGGCTTTGTCTATCTGAAAAAGCCATTAATTATATTAATAAGAGACTGGCTCGCAATGGGTTAAAGTCTCTTTCTGCATCATATCTTTTTAGAACGTTTAGAAAAATGGTGAAGACCTTGTTCGGTTCTAATGTCAGGTCGTTCTTGAATAGCTGTCTGATGTCTGTTTCAACAGAAGAGGTTTTAACCAAATCTATGAAGAAAATAGTTTCCAAGACGGTGCTGTTTTTGTACAAGAGAGCGCTTAAGAACTATCGCATGGCATGCGGTCTTAAGTACGACCCTGATTCGGGTGGTTTGTCTTCCGTACATGATTGATTTTTAAACGTATCCCATAACGTTGGATTTTCTCGTTCGTTTCTCTTATCTTTGTGAAAAAAGATGATATGAGATTACGAATCATAAAAAATCGTCCGGTATTCGCTCCTGGTGGTAGTGTTCAGGATGTTACACAACAGGCTGATACGACATCTAATCCTTATATCGATATGGATATGTCCAATGTTCCTGGTATGAGTGAGATAAATTCGGAAATAGACATGATGGAGGCAGGATTTGACAATATTATAGGTCCTGACTATTCTACTATAAAAATGCAAGAACCTTCTATTCCGACTATGAATGTAAGTAATAACAATACGTTCGATCCTAAGTCTATGCCCAAAGGAACTATTGTTAGTGTTGATAAAGAAGAAAATCAATCAAAAGAAAAGCGATCACAGGATGGAAATCCTCTCGATCCTATGACTATCCCATATTACTCACCCGACCTAACCAGCAGAGCTCAGATGTTCGGATCCAGCCTTGGCAGGATACGAGCTGGTAATAAGGTGGGCGCTAACGTGGCTCAAGCTGCCTTATCTGGTGTTAGTTTAGGATTAGGTCTTACCCGTAATATCATGGGAGCTTCATCTGCTGCATATGCTGCCAGCAGAGACGAGCAGGCTGCAAGGGAAAAACTTGCCAAGGAGCGTCGTCAGCAATTCATCAAGTGGGAACGTGAAGGTGGTGGCGTGAATTTAGGTAACGGTCAGAAGATGGATACGTCTGATATGACCGGCGAATATATTTATCCTCTTCCTAAATCTATGGAGGATAATGCTAACGTAGAGATAGAGAAAGGCGAGTATGTGCTGACGCCTGATTCAGTGGGGCCTATGGAAGCTAAAGGAAACAGGCATGAGAATGGAGGCACGCCAGTTGATTTACCGGAAGCTTATATTGTTTCCGATTATCGTAAGATAGATGATGAGTTCGCCTCTTACGTTAGAGAAAACTACGGTATTAAGGCAACGTCTAAAGATACGTATGCTACACTCCTTGATCGATATAAGAAGAAGATCGGTTTGTCTGATAAGTATGAAGATCAGGAGCGTGTATATAAGAGATTAGAGAAAAATGAAGATGTAAAAGATAAAAATACATCTAATCTTAATGCTTCTATTCTTTCCAAGTACGTCAATGAAAACCAGAAAGAGATAGACGAGCTTGAAGTACAATTTCGTTCTTTCGCTGAAATCGTTTATGGCAAACAGGAAGAATCTAAGCGTAACGAGAAGATGGATGCTTTCTTCAGGGATGGCGGGGTTGTTGATCTGAATCAGGTAAAGAAACAAGCCAAGGCTTTTAATATTGCAGAATCAGATGCCAAGAACTGGATATATGACGAGTATGTTAAGCAAACCAGGAAAATGGCTGAAGGTGGACCTACTCAGAAGGAGCTGGAGGAACTTAGAAAGAATGCTATCGGCTACAATAAGCTTATCAATCAGTTATTTGGACGAACTCTTAATATGACTGTATCTGATGTTAGTGGTCGTGAGCAGATTCTTAATCCTGATTCCAGTGTCAATGCCAACCAGAATCTCCAACATAGAAGCAATTTAGGATACGGCAGGGTAAATGATAAGGCGGTATCTAATTTGCTCGACATAAACCGATGGGCTAACAAGTACAATACGGATGGTGATTTTGATACAGAAGGTTTCCAGAAAGGATACAACAGGCAATTAAATGCATTGTGGGCGTTAGCTGATGTAGGCGCTATTACGAATGCTGATGCAGCCAAGAAATTCAGAGATGAATACGGATTCTGGGGCCAGGACGCCGGAAGCTACGGAGGGAATCAGGCTTATAATTCATTTGCCGTAGATGATAAGTTTGGTCAGACAACAGCTACTCGTTCTTATTATGGGTTGGACGTTGTTTCGGCAGAGCAAAAAAGATTGTTAAACGAAAAAGGGATAAAGAATTATGTTGACTTATTTGGTGATAAATCTGATGCCGCTAAGAAGATTCTGGGCTCCGATTATAATAAGTTTGTTGCTTTAAGAGATAGTGGGTTAATGCCGGAAATAGACTTCGTTCTTGAGTCTGTTAAACCAGAAATGAAGCCTATTGAGGCCGGTCCCATAGCACCAGGCCTTACACCGCCTAAGATTGGATCTACTGGAAGGATAGAGGTAAAACCGAAAGCAAGTACGCCTACGACTGCAACCGACACCGATACAGAGGAGGTGGTTGAAGACAACGGACCTAAAGGACAGGGCAGACCGGCGGCGTTCGGTCCTATTTTCCCGGAGATGCTGAGAACGCTCGATACAGGCTTGGAGATAGAAGGTCTGGAAAGGCATCAGGCTCCGAGAATAGACCCGGTTCTTCAATCTGCTGATCAGTATATCAACGAGCTCAACCGCGCGACATCGGCTCAGTTGGACGCAGTAGGTGACGTGCCCGACTCCCAGCGCTCCGCTATTCTGGCTAATATGAACGCCATAGCCGGAAGCAATATAGCCAAGTACATTAACGAAGTAAATTTCAATAACGCAAGGCAAATAAACGAAGCTGATAGATTCAATGAAATGGCTTATGTTCAGACAGACGATAAGAACATAGCGGAAAGGCAACGTTATGAATCTGGGTTATTGAAGGCTATGGCTATAAGGGATGAAAATCTTGCTCGTTATTATGACAGCATAAACAGTGAGATACAGAATAAGTTCAATGTTCGTACATCGTTGAATACCATAGCTTCCATAGCTCCGAATATGAGAATGCTTCCAAGTGGTCAAATTATTTACGTTCAAGGTAATCAGGATGTGATGAATATGGGTGATTATTCTACACCTTACTTGAGAAGTTTAAATGAAGAAGATGATGAAATTAAAAGAAGAAGGAGGACCAAATAGTGGCTTCACAGTATAGTATTTTAAGGCAATATGCCCCGTATGTTAGTCCTTACAACATAGATCTTGTTAAGGACGTCATGATGTACAAACAGCAGAAGGTTGATGCTGCTCGTGAAAAGATCTATACCCAGGTAGATTATCTTATGGGTCAAGAGATAGATAAGCCTGAAGCCCGAGCTTATATGGAGGATAAGATGTCAGGTGTGATTGCTAACATCAATCAAAAATTTAAAGGCGTGGATCTTTCTTCTGATGGTGTTACGAGAGCCATACAAGGAGAGATCAGTTCGGTGTTGGATGATACGGTCATTAACGCGATTGCCGGCACAAAAGAAGGCAGGAGAATGCATAAAATGCTATCTGATTTACAAATAAATAATCCAGAACTTTATTCTGCTGCGAATGCTTATGCGGCTTTAAAGCCGTATAATGAATGGGTGAATGATGGAAAGGCTGGTTCCCGTCTTGCTCCTCTTCAATATACTCCTTATACTGATTATAATAAGGAATTAAAAGATAGGATAGATTTTATAAGCAAGCTTCATAAAGGAGCTAAAGTTCAGATTCCTATTCTTGACAAGGATGGTCATCCTACCGGGGCAGTACAAGAAGTAACTAAGGATATGCTTACTCCTGAACAGATAGCTTCTTTTGCATTGTCAGGGTTATCAGATAAAGCAAGGCAGCAGATGCAGGTGGAGGCTATTTACATGGTAGACTCTAATCCCTCTTTATATTCGTATGATTCTGTTCTTGGTTTTATGAATAAGCAGATAAGTGATAAGCAGAGGTATGTTGATGCTCTTACTGCCGATCTTTCCGGTTTGGGTTCTGATCCTGCAAAGAAAGAAATGGTTGAAAATGAAATAAAGAGAGCCAAATCTGAAATAGCTTCCATGAAATCTGAATTTAGCAGAATGGATGAAAGGGCTTACGATCCGTATCTTGGAGCGATGAGGGTTATTGAAAATAATTTTATTAATAATGCTGCTGCTTCATATGCTTATGATAATTCGTCTTTCATAATCAAAGCCGACGAGCTTTACTGGAAAACCAAAGAATATAATCAGAGGGAAAGATTAGCTAATTTGAATTTCGAAAAATGGAAGATAGAATTTGAATATGAAAGAAATAGGGATATTGCAGAGTTTGAATATGGTAAGAATAAGGATGAAGCCAGATTTGGATTAGACGAAGAACGTCTGAAGATGCAGAATAGGCTTAATGAAGCCAGAATAGCAAAACTTATGTCCTCTGGTGCAGGAGCGGCAGGCGGCAGAGCTGGAAGCCGAGCCATGCAGGTGGGCGTTGGCACAAACTCTGGTGGAACTATTTCAGCTAATCCTATCGAAACTAAAAATATTAGCATATCAGAAGAAACTCATAAGAAGTTTAATAAGGCATATACAGATCTTGTAACATCCGGAAGTAGACTATCTACAGCCCTTGGTGCTGAAAACATGAAAAATATTCAAGCTGCCATATCAAGAAATATGACGGATGAAACATCAGGATACAAGTATCTTATGGATGAAGAAAAACTTCTTAAGTATATAAAGGACAATGGAGGTCTCTCTAATGATATGTTTGACAAGCTACCTGTGGCAGAGAGAAAAGCTGCCACAGATGCTTATATGCAGCTTAATAGCGCTGTAGACAAGATGGATATAGAGAATGATAGAATTAAGAAGGAGAATAAGATTTATGATAATATTGTATCTGAAATAGCAAATGCGATCGCGCAGAAGGAAGGAGGTAAACCCGAAGAATATATAGCCTATGCTACAGCGTTATCCCTTAATGATATTTTAAGAAAAAATAGAGGTACAGTCGGCGATGTAGAATCTGGAGTAAGATATTATGAAAAAGGATTCTCGCCTGCTGATATAGCTACTATAAGAAAGAGGGTGAAAAATGATGGCATTGATTTATCTAAAGTATTTGAGAGGGATAGCAAAAGTGGCAGGTATTTCTTAAAAAAATACGATGATGTAAAAAATAGTTTCTCGGATGGTGAAGAAAAGGTGTTTTTTAATACACTGTATTCTATTAGCGGAATGGAGAGCGTTGGAGGTGATGTAGTAAGCGATATTAATATAGCCAATCAAATAACTAAGGTTCAAGATGATGGTATAAATGAGATACGTAAAGAATATCTCGAACTGTATTCACCTAACACAGTAACGTATTCAACCAAATTAACCTCCAAGGAGGCTGGTTATAGAGAGATGGGTGTTCTCAGGGATCTATTTACTAAAAAAATGGCAGAGCATCCTGTTGGTAAATCTAAATCATCATCGGCAACTATTGAATCATTTTCTTTGACAGAATCGGGAATAGCCGACAATGGAGAGAAGACTTACAGTTTGGTTGCTAATCATACTGGTGAAAGAGAGGAAATAGATATTGTTGAGGTATCTGAAACAGAGTTGATAAATAATGGCATAGATCCTGGTATTAATACTCCTTCCGTCGATATAGGTGGATATGAAAGTGGTATTATAAGACCTACATTTGGAAGTGATACCAATATGTGGTATCCGAAGATGCTTGAAAATTCAGATATATCACCCGCTTATGCTTCTGTATCTTCAATGATGAAAGTGTTATCAGATATGATAAATGAATCTGGTAATAATTTAGATGATATGCCAGAACAAAAGGTTTGGCTTCTTAATGCAGCTAAAGATATATTGGATAACAGTGGAAAGCTTGGTGTAAAGGTTGAAGGTTATGATCCTAAGACAAGTTACGGTTATGGATATGAGACAAGGCTTTATCTTATGGAGAATGGTAAACCTGAGTTAATAGATTCGTTTGATACTCCTAATGTATGGTTTGCGGATAATGTGTCTAAAGAACTTGCTGTTGCGCCTCAGAAAAAAATAGTTGATTTTGTTGTGGCAGCCATAACAGAGGAGATTAAGGATATGGTGGCGGCAAAAGAAGGAGGTAATTTACCTGCGTCTTTGAATAAAAACGGCAAGTTGATGAAGTTGTTGAATAGTGTAAATAGGGAATAATATATGGAAAATAAGGAACAGACATTGGTAGAGAAATCAGGTTTCTTACCATCTACTGGATTAAGAGGGTATAATGCCGTAGTTCCTACGCGATATGAAGAAGAATCTTCTCTTATTGAGGGAGCAAAAAGAGAGATGGAGAGGATGAAAGTAGGTTCATATACTCCCCCGGTATCAGCCATAAATCCTGATGATGATTCAGAAAAAGGGTCTGATATTAGCGGAATAGATACTTCTTTTGATGTAGACACATCTTTTTCTGGACTAAAATCGGCTCTGAATGGTGGAGATGATCCAAGAAAGAAGAAAGAGGAGTCTTATAATAAGTTAAATTCCATGATAAAATCTATTCAAGATAAATCAAGGAATACTTATTCTGGTAAACAAACGTCTTATGGTGAGGTTATAGCTGGTAATCAACAGTCATCTGCTGTTGATTTTGGTGTATTTGGTAAAGGAAGAACTATTAAGTTAGATGAAGCATATGACTTTTTATCCGATGGGAACATCGGTCTTGCAAAGTTTAAAAGTTATATGCCAGGAAGGGATAATGAAGATTATTACGGAAGAAGGCAAACTACTTGGAATAAGGCTGTTAATGGTATAGGGAAACTTGTCACAAAAACAGCATTATATGGTGTATCAGGAGTAGTAGGTATTATCCCGGCTGCGTATAATCTTATAAAGACTGGTACGTTATCTTCTGCATTTGACAATGATTTTACACGGGCCATAAATGATATAGATGAAAGGATAAACCACTCTCTTCCTCATTATTATACAAGAGAAGAGCGTGATATGGGATTTTTGCAGAGTCTTGGAACTGCAAATTTTATTTTTAATGATGTTATTGGAAATGGTCTATCGTTTACGACAGGAGCTATTCTGTCTGCCTACCTTACAGGTGGGATGGGCGTGTCAAGTCTTGGAGCTGTTGGCGCTAAAGTAGGGATGAGAGTGGCCGGAAAGATGGCGGCGTCTAAGATTGCGGCAAGTGCTGTAAAATCAGCTTTTGGAGCGTATAGGGCAGGAGCGATGTACGGCAGGGCCATAGGCAATATGGCCAAGGTAGGAGTAAATACGTTCGTGGGCGCCGGCTGGGAGTCTGCCGTGGAGGCTCAGTCCTTCATGAAAGACTCTGAAAGTAAATACAAGGAATATTTTAAAAATATGTATGGTCGGAATCCTAATCAGTCTGAGATGGCTGAATTTAAGAGTTCTATTTCCGATACAGCAAACAGCATATTTTTAGCTAATATGGGTATAGTTGGATTATCCAATTATCTTCTTCTGGGAAAATATCTTGGAGTAGACACTGGTTTTGCTTCTAAATACATACCTGGATTAAAGGGTGTATCAAACACATATAGGGGATCAAAGAGTTTTGTAGATCGCTATTTGTTTGGATTAGGGACTAAGAAGGTAGCGGGTGATGCTGGAAGATTACAGACGGTAAAAGCGAATTTATTCCAGAAATCCTTAGCTACTATTTGGAATGTATCTAAAAGACCCATATCTGAAGGTGTATGGGAGGAAGGCATGCAAGGTGTTGCTCAGCGCATGGGAGAAGATTTTATTAGATCAAGATATGATAAGACGTATCTTGATGCTACGTCTTCTATAGTTGATTCTTTTTCTAAGGCCATAGCTGAACAATTTACAACCAAAGAAGGATTGAAAGAGATTGGCATAGGAGCCCTGATTGGTGGTTTATTTGGAGCCAGAAATGGTGCTTTTGGTTTATATGAAAGGAGAAATAAAGAGCGTACTATTAATACTGATGTTGAGAAATTTAATAGTAATAATGCTTTTACTTCTCAATCTGTAAAAGACTCTATGCGAAATTTAGCCGAATTTAATGCTCAAATGAATGATCCTGAATCAGATTATTATTCTAAATTTGAATTATCTGACAGAATGGGAATGTTAGAGGATACGGCTAACAATTTCAGGTCAATGGTTAAAAGCCTTGACGAAAGTGAGTTGGCTTCTGAAATGAAAGTAGATGAAGAAACTGTTAAAAAATACAAGGAAGATATTATAAAAGATTTTGATAAGAAGTTAGCCAATTATAAAAAAGCTTCTTCTTTTGCTGAGGCTATTACTGCTGAGACTTCATCTGATCTTTATCGATCTAATGTTGCTAATGCTGTGTTTAAGGGGTTGGATGCAGAGGATATGGCAATGGAAGCATCAAATGATATTGCTGATTATGTAAATGACAATAATTTGTTTGATGATATAAATACGTTTTATTCATTATCAAGTCAAGCTTTTGATACAGCTAATCAGTTAAGGGAATTGCGTAATGAGATCAATGATCTGAATGCTGAAATAGAAAGGTTGGCTACAACTCCAAGAAGAGTAGAGGATGGCAATGATACCGAAGCAGAGGCTATAAAACAAAAAACTATTAAATACGATAATCTTAATAAGGAATATAGAAGGTTGTCAGAAGATCTTCTTAGTAGTTATAAAGAAGTATTTTATTCTTTTGATCCTGGAGTATCAGCTCTTGAGTTGTTTAAATCCGAAACGATAACTGCTGAAGATATATTAAAAGCTTATGATTCTGTTGCTTCTTTAAGCACTTATATCGAGAACAATAAGGGGAAGAAAGAAGCAGAGGATTTAAGAAAGATGGTGGTAAAATACCAGCAAGCTATTACCCAATATAAGGTTCTACGGTCATTCATGAACTCCATGCAGGATAAGAAATTTATGAGACACGATTTTTCTTTATTCTCTAAGTTCTTAAATGATATGGTGTCATCCGATACCAAGCCTATAGAAAGTGATCGTTTTTATCAGAACCAGGAAGGAGACAATATCAGTTTAGATGAAAAAATAAATGAACTCCTGAACAATGGTGAAATAGATTCAGATGAGGCATTTACAATGAAAGTATTTGGTCATTTAAATGATGGTATAACTCAGAAACCGAAAGAGGATATATTGTCTGATTTTGATTATGAGTTGGCTATGGAAGATCTTTTGTCTGCACCTATAGAGGTTAGAGAACGTATAGTAGACAAGATATATACAGGTAATCAAGATCTTTTATCTCCAAGAGAGAAGGAGATATATGATAAATACAAGCAGGATATTGATGATTACATATCATTTCTTGGAGACAGTCCGGCTAAGATGATAAAAGATTTATCAGATAAAGTTAGGAGACTTACTGAGCCTCGATCTGTGTATGAGGATAATAAAGCTATTATTGATATGGCTAAATCCAATTTGGAACCAGATCAAAGGAAGGAACTTGATGATGCTATTTCTTTGTATGTTGATATAATGAACAGACGAGATAAAGGGGAGAAAGTTGACGAAGATAAGCTTGCCGATTCGGTATTTACCATAGAAGATCTTGGCCAGGTTGGAAACATCACGGATCTCCTTCCTTATATCGAACAGAACAGGATTATTGATAAAGGTCGTATTTCCGAATCTACGTTAAGTAATTTTGGGGAGGATGATGCTAATATAGATTCTCTTGTAAATGAATTAGACGAATCTGATAATACGCCGGGAGCCAATATAGATAGCGCCCAGAATCCAGAGACGTTGATGGTAAGAAGAATCTCCAACGACGGCAATGAAAGGTATGAAATTGCCGGTCTTAGAGCCGATAAATTTATATCTTCTATAAAATCATTGGTTCCTATTCAAATAAGCTCTGAAACGAACGCTAATGGCACTAAAAGGTATTCTCTTAACATAGGTGGGGAAACGGCTACTATAATTGAACTGCCTTATCATGCGAGATGGTCTATAGACAAAGAATCGGCTCGTGTTCTTAACCGTTACACAGATGTGTCTATTCAGGACGTGGGTAATTCATATTCTTTGGTTTATAAGCGTCTTGATTCAGACGAATTGGTTCCGTACAGAACAGGTGTTGGATTCGGAGAGAATGAAGTAGATAAAATAGATCAGGAAGCATTATCTTCTTTGAAGAAAGGAGATAAGGTTAATCTTGAGATAGATGCAAATGATACCTATAATCAGTCTCTTTTTGCCGAATACAATGATGCTGTTCAGTCCGGTGATAAAAAAAGAATAGAATCTGCTGAAAATAAGCTGGTATCCAATATGGTTATCAAGGTCATGAGTGGAAACAGATTCGTTTCTGTTGTAAAAGCTGACACAGGAGGCATAGATGGTATAAGTAAGATAAGAAGAACGGCTTTTGACAAGTGGAAGAAGGACGCCGGCCGGTCGGCCACCATCAACGTCGGCACGCATGTTGTTGCCCAGACCCTTCCTGGAAGACCGGTGTTTAACATGAGAGTAAACGGTCAAGGATATGGTCAGGTAGAAAATCTCCCTATTACCGAAAAAGGAGCTGAAAAAGTATCTGATGTCGGATATGTATTAAATGGCAAAGTCGTGCTTAAGAACGGATCTAAATACACAGGCTTCCCATTTGCTTATTCTATATTAAATGACAAGGGGAATAATTACAAAAATGTAAGAGTTCCGGTAGTTGTCATCAAAGGCAAAAACGGTCTTAATTATCTTTTCCCGGTTAGTCTACGTTCTGTGGAATCAGAGGAAGGAAAGAAATGGATTTCTTTTATAGATATGCTGCTTGAATCAGGTGACTCTGAATTGTTACAGATGGGTCAAGATGATATACAAGATCTTAATGCGTATCTAACCAAGTTAGGCCTTGATCCGGCTTCGTATCAAGTATCGTATTTGAATCCTATTTCAGGGCTTAGAAAAGCTCGTGAGGCTATAGAAAAATTATCTACGGTTCCTGATGTTGTTAAATGGGTAGAAGATGAAAGCAGGAATGTGAAAGACATTGTGATGTCTGAAGTAGAATCTGGAATAGATTTCGAAGGTGAGATGTTTGTCGCTCCTAAGATCAGGATTCAGTTTGGTAAATCATCTTCCAGACCTAAATCACTTATAGAAGATGATCCCCCTTTCTCCGATGAGGGTAAGACCGTTACTTCCAAGGAAGATGTGGATATTTACGAAGATGAAATGCCAGAGGAAGACCCTGTCCGGGGGACTCGGCCGGCGCCACCAGCCCAGCCGGCTCCTGCGGCACAAGCTACGCAGTCCTTACATGGCAAGAAGCGCACCTCCAGAAAAAACTTCTCTCTTATGTTAAACGAAATAGAATCTCATATAGAAAAAGAAGGATTGCCGTCTTATGCTAATATTTTTGATTTTATAGCAAGGAAGATTGTAGGAGGTGATTTGAGGTTTCTTCGTGAGAGAGGTAATCCTAAAAGCCTTAAGGAAGAAATGGGATTAGAACCTAAAGGAACAGTAGGTGATAAAATATCCACTCCTTCTAAAAAGGGAGGTAAGACCTTAGAAGAATATGTTTCTTGGCTTCGTTCTCAAACAGATCAGGTGGTGGTTGATTATGTTGGTCCAAGATCTGACGAACAAATTATATCAGAGTTGAAAAACTTTTTGAAATATATTAATTTTGTTCCAAGCAAGGCTTTGAATTATTCTCTTAGAGTCAATGGCATGGATGCCCTAAAAGAATATGGCACAAAAGAGGAAGTAGAAAAAATGGAATCTGACATCAATAGTTTGGTTTCTGAAGTTTTGCCTACGGTAGATAATCAAACTGTAGAAGATGTTTCTACTGCAATAGAATTAAATAACCTGCCTGCCATATGGAGACCTATGGAAAGCCTTGATATGACAAACGAGGAAAAAATAGAGTTTTTGAATAACGTAGCAGATTTCCTTAGCGGCATTCCAGAGTATGATGCTGTTGTGGAGTCTATAGAGTCAGAATCAGATAATATTTTAAATGATGGAAAAGAAGGAAGTGCAGAAGGCGGTGCAGTACGCGCTGAGGAAGATGGCGATAAAAAGGGAGATGGAAAAAGAGAAGGACAACCCAGAGATGATGGCAAAGCTGAGGGAGATGTCTATTTACCTGGATCTGAAGAAGGAAGAGTAGATAACTATAAGAAGAACGGAGATAAGTTCTCTGATATTGCCGAAGTTACTTTATGGTTACTTAGAAGGGCTGCCGGCATAACCTCTATCCCGGAAGGAGAAGAGGTTTATGTAGAGGGGGATGAAGTTAATAGCATTATGACCGATATGGAATCAAGGTACGGGATAGACACCATCAACCACTCGCATACGACTAAGGCTATAAGGGATCTTAACGGCGTATCAGGTTATAAAGTAGAATACGGCTTAACCTTTTTAACATACGATCCTTTTATTAGAATATCCAATCCAAGGAAAGAATCTAAGGCCGAGAAAGACGAACCTCGTATATCCGAAGAACCGCTTACTCACATATCAAGGGTAACAACCCCTTATTTCCTGTACGGCGGTGATGAAGCATATACATCTGTTCCGGCTAAGGTAGAACCTATACCGGAGAAGATAATGGGTCGTAATGGCATTAAATTTGGTATGAGTGTAGTCGAGTTAACCAAATTAGGGTACAAAAAAGCTGGTGGAAACTGGATATATAAATTCTATATGAACTCAGGTGTGTATGATTTGTATAATATCAGTACCGGTGAAGCGTTTAGGGCAAAACCGAATCTTGGAGTTAAGATAAGTTCCAGTGCATTCATCCGCTCTTTATCTCAATCTGGTAGAAAAATACAAAATATGATGAGTAATATGAGCCAGGAAGAGATAGACAGGAATAAGAATCTCGTAGAAGGTTCTGATAATTCGGATTCGATAAATGAGTTAAATAAAGAGTGTTGAGTATGAGAAGGAGATACGAAGATGTTTCAAATTTTGTTCAGTATCAGTTGAAGACCAATCAGCAGGGGGATATAGAGGTTTATGTTGATGACAGGTTTGTTGGAAACGTAAGTGAAGGAGTCTGTAATTGGAAGGATATTGAATACAAGAGTAAGGTTACTATATCTTTGAAAGGAGTCGAGGATAAGGCTAAAACTTCAAGTAAAAGAGTCGGTCCTTATTGTCACATTTATAGCATATTTGGAGGAAATGAATCTTATCATGCAGGTCCGGATAGTAATATAAAAAAGAGTCCGGTTACCACCTTTATAATGTATTGTTATAAAAATGGGGATATTACAACTACCACTACTTATACTAAAAATTTATCTGGAACTCTTCAGATAGGTAAAACACAATTGACTATCAATTACAAACAAAGTAAAAGTCAGTCTTTCTCCGGTGGTTCTGGAGATTATGTAACATCCGTATCTGATTTCCCTTTTGTTACTGGTCCAGGAAATGATAGCGTTGAGTTCGAAGGAGAGGGAAGATTGATAGTTGAGACAGAGGCTTCGCATTATGAAATAGAAGTTTCTTGACATACTCCCATCGCTAAAGCAAATGGGATTCTTGGATACAAGCGCAAGAAACCCCGATGTTGCTATCGTTGGAATTACTCTTGCTCTCCAATTCGGAAATGCCCTTCCGAAGTATATTACGGGCTGCAAGAATATCACGGTCGTTTACCGCTCCGCACGCCGGGCATACCCACGTGCGGTCGCGTAACGACAGTCCTTTATTAATGCAGCCACATTCGCAAGTTTTGGAAGAAGGATACCATTTGTCAATCTTGTGTATCGTTACTCCATACTTTGAAGCAACATACGTAAGTTTATCAATAAAAGAAGAATGACTGAGATCAGAAACTTTCTTTCCCCACAAACGTTTCATTCCTTCAATGTTTAGATCTTCAATAAAAATATAATCATACTGTTTGCATAACTGGTGTGCTAATCCCCATTGAAAATCCGATCGAAGATCGTTTATTTTACGATACGTTTGTTGGAGTTCAAACAGTCTCCTTCTTCTATTGTTGGATCCTTTCTTTGCATTAGAAATCCGTTTATTTAGTTTTCTAATCTTGTTTTGATATTGTTTGAAGAATAGAGGAGAATCGATTTTGCTACCATCACTTTTAGTTAGATAAGTTTTCAGCCCAAAATCCAATCCTATAGATGCACCATCATGTGTCTTTCTATAAGAGTTTGAAGGATTATGATCTGTAACTATAATCAAACTAAAACGGGAACAGGTTTCTCTAACTATTCTAATTTGTTTAACATTACCTTCGTAGACTCTACTGTATGAAAATCTAAATCGTTTCTTTCCTTTGTTAATTGTTAGACAATTCCCATT
>CDYR01015583.1_pt1 | contig 22678 bp, 17 predicted proteins | sample 557691 | NCBI WGS metagenome assembly CDYR01 (sample SAMEA3182103, study PRJEB8094) | gut metagenome | biome: human; feature: gut; material: Stool; isolation source: human stools | place: Canada | collected 2013-02-19 | reverse complement strand
GTGGCCGTTCGCTATGCGTTCCGCAACGTGCCGCGAGCTGCCACGCTGACCAATACGGGGGGATTGCCCGCTTACCCGTTCCGGACCGACAATTGGAACGATGTGAAATAAGGCGGCAGGGCGTGCAATGGCCGAAATGACCGTGCAGTGTCGGTGGCTCTGCTTCGGTTCATGCGGCAGGTTCTGGCATGCGTTCCCCCTTTCTGCGGACGGATGCGGAAAATCGCCGGACAGGGCAGGAGCCTCGACCGTGAAACGCTTGTCGAAAGCCGGACCTTTTTGTCAGGGAGCATATTGGCCGCGGTATGAGATTATGCGGTTTCCTGTATCCATGGTGGAAATGAGGTTCAGATACAGGAATGCAGGGACGTATGATATTCTGCGATAGCTTACCGGAACTCGAAAATGCAGGGCGTAGAAGGTGCAGAAAACAAAGCCCTCCGCCCTGAGCACGGCGAGGGTATTGCTCTTGTCGCGGCATGTGCCGCCGTTTACAGCTTCGCCCTAAAAATGCAGGATACCTGCCCGAAGCCGAATTTTTCGAAAAAACGGTGGGCGGAGTGGTTGTCTGCTCCCGATTCGAGATAGCAGTCGGCGATTCCCTTTTCGCGGAGCGCGTCGAGGGCCGTTCGCACCAGCAGGCTGCCCGTACCCCGGGACCGGTGCCGGGGTAGGAGGCCCACGTCGTAAATCATGCCGTAGGGGGCGGCTCCGTCGCGATTGATTCCGTAGATGACGAACCCCGTCGGAGTTCCGTCCTGTTCGGCCAGCATGATCTCGGTTTCGGGATCGGCCGTCTGACGGTCCAAGTAGCGGAGCCACGCGTTCCGGAAATCGGGAGCGAGCTCGCCCCGGTCCGTTGCGATGCCCATTTGCAACTCTCCGTGCGAGATATATTCCTTGTGATTCTCGATCAGTTCGGCGAACAGGTCGCACAGTTTCTGCCTGTCCTGCGGCGTGTAGGGTCTTATTGTCATGATTCCTTGTCGAATAGGCGGTTCATTCTTTGCTCGTTGCGCTTGCGGCGGATGTATTGGCGCGTGGTTTTGCCGAATGTCCTCAGGGCGATCAGGATGACGGCGAAAGTAAATACTTCCAGTATGATGGCCGATCCTACGCCGAATCGGTAGGAAAGCAGCGACAGGATGGGCACGTCCTCGCTTTGGAGCAGAACCCCGAACAGCGAGGCGATCGATATGAACAGCAGGATGTACTTCGTGTCGTCGGCATGGCGGATCTCCATCATGTTGTTCACGTTCTCGAGCGACTTGTCCACCTGTTGCATCACTTCCTGCAACTGCCGCGAGTCCTCTTCCACGCGCAGATTCCGCTGCGTCAGCTCGAACATGTGCTTGTGCGACATGTAGCGCAAATAGCGTACCGAGTTCAGCCTCATCAGGATACCCGAAAGTTCGACCGTGAGCTGGGCGTTCTGCTCGATCATGTCGTGCACGTTCGAGCGGATCGCGCGGCGCGAGTTGTCGATGTAACGGTTCAGCACGTAATTGATCGTCTGTTTCTTGGCCAGCACGATCTCGAGCAGCACGAGGTATTCCGGCCAACTGACGTGGTAGCGGTCGCGGCGGGCCAGATGTTCCTTCCAGTCGGTGGGGCTCCCTTTGCCCCGGCGTCCGTAGGTTCCGAACACGACGCTCATGTTCTGGTTCGCCAGCACCAGATCGTCCGTATCGATCGCGATATTTCGTCCGCACACGTCCTCGTAGCTCGAATCCATGCGGTAGGGCCATTCCATCGGATAGAGCGTCATCAGTCCGACCAGTTCCGTCCGGTGGGCCGTTTCGATGTGCTCGATGATTTCGTCCTCGACCATTTTCCCGAAGTCCGTGTCGCCCGTATGGGCGATATCCTCCCAGACGTCGATATAGATATAGCGGTGATCCGGGGCCCGGAATTCCGCTTGCGGGGTCTTGTCGAAATAGTTGCGGTATCTGCGCTGCACCTCGTCGAAGGTCAGGTTTCCTTCGCCGGTGCCTTCCGGACGGAATACGGAGTCTTTGTCGAGCTTGAAGTCGCTGATCTCCACCTTATCCAGCGAACCGTCGATCTCTTGCCGGTCCAGTTTCTCGTTATAGACCCAATGCTCTACGTGCTGTGCGATACCCGCCACCGAGATCAGCTGGTCGGTGTCGAACGGATGGTCCGTCGTGCAGAATTCCGCAGGGTCCAGTCCGTCGTACCGCTCGTCGGCCCGTTCCGGCTCGTCCGACTCGTTTCTCGGGATTTTCGGTACGATGAAGCGGTAGGAAATCTGAACGGTCCGGTTGAAAAAGACGGCGGCCCACACGTGTACCCGGCCCTCGAGCAGTGCCGTGGTGGGCGGCGATTCGCGGTCCTCGCCCGCGCGGTAGCATACCTCGATGCGGATGCGGAAGTCTCCGAGCCGGTAACGGCAGATGTTATGCGTATAATGGGCGAACAGTTGCTCGTCGATGTTCCCTTCCGCGATTCTTTCGATGAACCGGTCCGGGCCGGTCTCGTGCCGGTTTGCTTTTTTCTCCTTGTCGGAAACGGACGAATGCGTATTTTGGATCGGAACGGATTCGAGGGGTATGAGATGTTCGGTGCAGAACGTCTGAAGCTGAATGATCGAAAAGCTATTGTACAGCAGCTTGCCTTCGCATTGTCCGTGGTTTCTCATCGTGGGCGCTCTTTGAATTCAAAGATAAGCCAAATCCGCCGAAATTCGAGCGAAACGGAACAAAAAGGCTCGTACGCTCGGGAAGAGTACCGTGCGGGCAAAGTCCGGCCGGCGAGTTTTCTGACGGCCATGGGAAATGTCGGGACCGTACGTTACGAGTCGTTGCCGGCGGTCTTCAGACGGACGGAGAGGCCCGGAGCTGTTTCCGTGCGTGGCGGCCGATGTCTTTCGTCGCAGCGGAGCATGCCGTCGCTCCGCTTGAGGGAACGGGCGCCCGGACTGCGTTTCGCCGATTCCGTCCCGGCCGTTTCGTGGCGGAGACATGCGGTCCTCGGAGGGGACGGCGAAAGCGGAAGCGGAAGCCCGGCCCGGGTTGTCAGGGACGTTCTTCGCCGAGGAGGCTTTGCAGCGCGCGGGTCAGCTCGATCGGGTAATCCGACTCGATCACGTCCGGCAGGATGTCCCGGTCGCTCAGATAACCCTCCCGGCGCTGTTCGGGCGTTTCCCTGCGGTCGTAAGTCGGCGCCAGCGAGATCATGCAGCGGACGCCCTTGGCCCTCAGCCGCTCGTACAGCTCCCGGTTTTCGGGCAGCATGCGCGGGCCGACGTAGGCCATCACGTTCCGCCAGTCGATCGGGGTTTTCTCGAATGCCTCCAGTTGCTCGAGGCTCTTGATGTGGATCGAGAACATCGTCTTCCGGCTGAGCGCATAGTAGTATTCGGCCTGCTCGGGCGTATGGATCGTCAGCATCACGTGGGGCGGAAATCCGAGGCGCTCGAGCAGCGGGCCGAGCACCTCCTTGGGCGTGTAGACGTCCAAGTTGACGACCGTTTTGCCGGCGCTCCAGCGGATCGCTTCTTCCAGCGTGGGAATCCGCTCGTCGGTTACGTTTCCGTGCACGTCTTTCAGTCTCAGCTCCCGTAGTTCCGCCCACGTATGTTCCGATACCGGGCCGTGACCGGTCGTCGTGCGGTCGAGCGTCGGGTCGTGCATCAGCACGACCACGCTGTCGCGGGTCATGCGCGGGTCGATCTCGAAAAAGGCGGGGACCCGACGCAGCGTATGTTCGAATGCCCGGATGCTGTTTTCGGGACAGCCGTCCTCGCGGCATCCGCGATGCCCGCTGACTATGGGCATGTCCGACGGACCCCGGTAGCGGAAATATTCGCGCACGGCGCGGATGCTGTTGACCGGTAGCGTACGCAGTCGGGCATCGGGTGACTTTCCCGCCGCTTCGGCAGGAAGACCGGCGGCGAGGACCGCCGCTAAAACGGTTCCGAGAATCGGTCCGAGGGGAGATTTCATGTTTCGATCGTTTGGGTTCGAAATAAAAAGTAGATTTCTGATTCTTGCCGGAGTATCGCGGAGCCGGAGAACGCAGCGGAGTCCATGTTGTCAGGCTTCGGCCGGTCCCGGAATCGGGTAGGGCCCGTCCGATAACTGCCGGAGATGCTTCGCTCGGAAAGTCCGGGCCGTTCGATACGGATGTCCCGGCGAAGCCTTTTGTCGCGGAAGCGGTCGGGATGTCGGGACATTCATTCTCCGATCTCGCTCAGTTCGAGCCACCGCATGCTCAGCTCGTCGATCCGTCCGATCAGCTCCGACACTTCCACCGAGCGGCGGGTCAGCTCGTCGATCGGCAGAGTCCCGCTGCAAAGCGACTGCTCCAGTTCGGCCTTGCGCGCCTCCAGTTCGGGAATTTCCTTCTCCAGCCGCTCGAGCTCGCGCTTTTCGTTGAACGAGAGGCGGCGCTTGTCGTTGCGGGCGGGCCGTTTCTGGACCGGGACCGTCCCGCTTTCCGCGTCGTGCCGCGTCCGGAGCTCGGCGTCGCGCAGCTGTTTCCATTCGAGGTATTCGTCGTAGTTCCCGGGAAAGTCTCTGATCCTTCCTTCGCCTTCGAATACCAGCAGATGATCCACGACTTTGTTCATGAAATAGCGGTCGTGCGAGACGACGATCAGGCAGCCGCCGAATCCTTGCAGGTATTCTTCGAGCACCTGCAGCGTCACGATATCCAGATCGTTCGTCGGCTCGTCCAGCACCAGGAAGTTCGGATTGCGCATCAGTACCGTGCACAGGTAGAGCCTGCGCCGTTCCCCGCCGCTGAGCTTTCCCACGAAGTCGTGCTGCGCCTGAGGCGGGAAAAGGAAATGCTGCAGGAACTGCGACGCGCTGAGGCGCCTTCCGTCCCCGAGTTCGATCTGCTCGGCGATCTCGCTGACGACATCGATCACCTTCGCGTTCTCGTCGAACGAGAGCCCTTGTTGCGCATAATAGCCGAAGCGGACCGTCTCGCCTATGTCGATCGTTCCCGCGTCGGGCGGCTCCAGCCCCAGCAGCATCCGGATGAAAGTCGATTTTCCCGTGCCGTTGTCGCCGATGATGCCCATTTTCTCGTAGCGCGCGAAGCGGTAATCCAGCCCGTCGAGAATGATCCGGTCGCCGAACCGCTTGCGCAGCCCGCTGATCTCGAATATCTTCTTGCCGATATAGGTCGCTTTCGTGTCGAGACGGACGTTTCCGCTCTCCCGGCGCTTGCGCAGCCGCTCCTCGAGCTCATGGAACGACTCGATCCGCGAACGGGCTTTCGTGCCTCGTGCCTGCGGTTGCCGTCGCATCCAGTCGAGCTCCTTGCGATAGAGGTTCGCGTCGCGCTCGCGTCGGGCGTCCGCCGCGTCGAGCCGCTGTTGCCGCTTTTCCAGATAGAGGCTGTAATTGCCCTTGTAGGAGTAGGTCGTGCGGTCGTCGAGCTCGACGATATCGGTGCATACGCGATCCAGAAAGTAGCGGTCGTGCGTGACCATCAGCAGGCTCATCCGCGAGCGGGAGAGGTAATCCTCGAGCCATCCGGTCGTCTCGAGGTCGAGGTGGTTCGTCGGTTCGTCCAGGATCAGCAGCTCCGGCTCGCGGATCAGCGCGCCCGCGAGCGCCACGCGCTTGACTTGTCCGCCCGACAGCTGCTCGGTCGGCTGGGCGTAGTCGGTGATACGCAGCCGGGTGAGAATCTGCTTGACCTGCGATTCGTAGTTCCATGCCTGCCGGGCGTCCATTTCGGCCATGGCCCGGTGCAGACTCTCCTCGTCGCCCGAGCCGAGCGCCAGTTCGTAGGCCGCGATCGCGCGCAGGGCCGGCGAGTCGCCCGTGAGGCAGGCGTCGAGCACGGTCTTGCCCGCCGGAAGCTTCGGGTCCTGCTCCAAATAGGCGATTTTCAGGTCGCGTCTCCGCGTAATGCGCCCTGCCTCGTAGTCTTCTTTTCCGGCGAGAATGTTCAGCAGCGTCGTCTTGCCCGTTCCGTTTTTCGCGATCAGCCCGATGCGCTGGCCCTCGCCGACGGCGAGCGAAAGGTTCTCGAAAAGCACCCGTTCTCCGAACGACTTGGTGAGCCCCTCGGCCTGCAGATAACTTGTCATAGTCCGGTCGTTTGTCCTTACAAAGTTAACGATCCGCATCCAAACGGCCAAGCGGCGGAGTGCGGATCGGCCGTTTGGATGTTCTTCGGATGCAGGGGCGGTTGGGGGGCGGACTCGCGCTTTTGTCCTATCTTTGCCTTCGGTCGAGGTCCTGAAGCGTCGCCCGGACGGGATCCTGTCCGGGAATATTCGCGGCATGACCTCGCATAAAGTATCTATCGGAATGGAAATAGGGAAAGAGTCGTTGCTCTATTCGGAATGCTCGCGATGGGACTATGTCGATCGCTACCGGTTCGCGGTGGCGGATCCCGGCGACCGGATCGGGCTGTCCGATCTGGCGGAAGCGTTCGTCGGGCCGGGCCCTCGCTGGGTCGAGGGGCTGTTCGCGCTGCGAAACCGAATCGTGTCGGTTTTCGGGTTCAAGACTCCGGCGGCGCGTGGGAAGAATGCTGCCGGGCACGGCGGGAAATGGGAGTCGGGAGAACGGGTCGGGATATTCGAGGTACTTGCCCGCTCGACGGATGAGATCGTGCTCGGCGACAACGACCGGCACCTCGATCTGAGGGTTTCGCTGCTCGTGGAGCGGGGCGGCCGCGACGGGCGGGAAAAGATGCTGAGCGTGACGACCGCCGTCCGGCTGAACGACCGGCTGGGGCGGTGCTATTTCTGCTTTATCAAGCCGTTTCACCGGATGATTGTTCCCGCTGTCGTAAAGCGGAGCCTGCACCGGCTGGAATCGGAGGTTCGCGCCGGAAGCGCCGACGGATAGCGAATGGCGACGACGGACCCGGTCGATCCGCTATCCGATCTGCGACCGTTCGGCCGCTTGCCGCGCGGAAACGAAGCTCCCGGTTCGGGAGGAACGGTTTTTCGGACCGGCCGGAGAAAAATCGATCCGCCCCGCACTATCGCGGGACGGATCGTATCGTCCGGCGCCGGTCGCGGTTATTTCAGCGTGCCGTCCTGCGCTTGCTGGATCATCTGGTCGTTGGCCGTGATGAGTATCTCCACGCGCCGGTTCTGCGCGCGGCCTTCCTCGGTCGAGTTGTCGGCTATCGGCGAGTCGTAGGCCAGACCCCGGGTCGTGATCCGCACGGGATCGACCTTCTGTCCGATCAGATAGTTCGCTACGGCCTGCGCGCGCTCTTCGCTGAGCTTCTGATTGACCGCGCGGCTGCCCGTGTTGTCGGTGTGCCCGTAGATGGCTATGTCCGTCTCGGGCGACTGGGCGAGCGAGGCGGCGAACTTGCCCAGCGCGCTCCGCGAGGCGTCGCTCAGGTCGCTCTTGCCGGTGGCGAACAGGATCTTGTCGTTGAACGTGACTTTGATCGCCTGCAGGTCGTTTTCGTCCGTGACGGTTTCCACCTGCGCGCCCTCGATTTTCTCGAGCTCGGCTTTCTGCTTGTCCATCCGGCGGCCGATCAGCGCGCCTACTCCGGCTCCGAGACCCGCGCCGACCGCTGTTCCGATGGCCGCGCCCTTGCCGCCTCCGGCCATCGCGCCGATAGCCGCGCCGGCTACGGCGCCTCCGCCTCCGCCGATCGTGGCGCCCTGTCCCGTTTTGCTCATGTTCTGGAACGCCGCGCATCCGGTCGTCAGCAGCGCGGCCGCCATCATGGCTGCCATGGATCCTTTGGTCGTTCTCATCGTCGTATCGTTTTGTTTTACCTGACAATCGTTTCTTCGCGGTCGGGACCTACCGAAATGATCTTGACCGGCACGCCCGTCTCCCGCTCGATGAATTCGATGTACTCTTTGAGCTGACGGGGGAACTCGTCGTAGCTGCGCATCGAGTTGATGTCGCATTTCCACCCTTCGAACTCCCTGTACTCCGGAACTATTTCCCCGGCGGTCTCGAACGGGAACTCGGTCGTCCGCTCCCCGTTCACGCGGTAGGCTACGGCCACTTTCAGCCGGTCGAAATCGTTCAGCACGTCGGCTTTCATCATGATCAGCGACGTGACTCCGTTCATCATGACCGAGTACTTCAGCGCGACCATGTCGAGCCAGCCGCAGCGGCGGGGCCTGCCGGTCGTCGCTCCGAATTCCATGCCAATCTGGCGCATCCGCTCGCCGTCTTCGTCGAAAAGTTCGGTCGGGAACGGTCCGCTGCCCACCCGCGTGCAATAGGCCTTGAAGATGCCGTACACGTTGCCGATGCGCGACGGAGCTACGCCCAGACCGGTACAAACGCCGGCGCAGAGCGTGTTCGACGACGTGACGAAGGGATAAGTGCCGAAATCGATGTCCAGCATCGAACCTTGCGCTCCTTCGGCCAGCATCGTGTTATCCTCGTCGAGCAGGCGGTTCACCGCATGCTCGCTGTCGATCAGCCGGAAACGCTTGAGATTCTCGATTCCCTCGAACCACTTCTTCTCGTAGTCGGTCAGGTCGACCGGATAGTCGTATTGGCGGAGCAGTCCGAGGTGTTTTTCCTTCAGCCGCCCGTATCGTTCTCCGAATTCCGGCGATACGATATCTCCTATTCTCAGTCCGTTGCGTCCCGTCTTGTCCATATAGGTGGGACCGATGCCCTTGAGCGTCGATCCGATTTTGGTCTTTCCCTTGGCCGCTTCCGACGCCGCGTCGATCGCGCGGTGCGTGGGCAGGATCAGATGCGCTTTCTTCGAGATCAGCAGCTTGCCCTGTACGTCGATTCCGTCGGCTTCCAGGCCGGCGATCTCTTCGGAGAGGATGACCGGGTCGATCACCACGCCGTTGCCGATGACGTTGACCGAGCCGTCCCGGAAAATGCCCGAGGGAATCGTGTGCAGCACGTACTTCTTGCCCTCGAAGTGGAGGGAGTGCCCTGCATTCGGGCCGCCTTGGAACCGGGCGATCACCCGGTAGGCGGGAGTGAGCACGTCCACGACTTTCCCTTTTCCCTCGTCGCCCCATTGCAAGCCTAAAACAACATCTACTTTTTTCATGCGAGTGTTCAAAAACAGGTTAAAGCGCAAAATTGCAGTCAAAGGTACGTAACTTTTTATTAACAGGAAACAAGTCGGCTCCGAATTTCGTCCGTGTGCCGTCCGTTCCGGGGAGAATCATACTAAGCGGGGCGGCGGAACGTTATTTTTGACGGATTCCGAGCGGAATTTCGGACCAAAAGTGTTAACTTAGCACCCTAAACCGTGTCGCGCATGCGTAAAATCTTCCTGCTCCTGCTCGTGCTGGCGGCTTGGCTGCCGGGGTATCGCGCGCAGGCTCAGCTCAACAAGGCTTATTTTTTCTACGCAGGGAGGAGTTTCCTGATCGAAAGCAAGTACCGGGACGCCATCGAGGTGCTCAACATCCTGCTGAGGGCCGACTCTACCGCCTACGAGGGCTATTTCCTGAGGGGCATTGCGAAGTACAACCTCGACGATCTGATCGGCGCCGATCAGGATTTCAGCGAAGCGATCCGGAAGAATCCCGTTTTCACCACCGCGTTCCAGTACCGGGCCATCACGCGGATGCGCATGGGCAATTACGACGACGCGCTGCGCGATTTTCAGGAAGCGATCGACCTGCGTCCCGATCTGCCGGGGCCTTATTACAGCCGGGGCGTCACCTACCTGCTGAGCCAGCAGTTCGAGAAGGCGATCGAGGATTTCGACACGTTTATCCGTTATGACAACAAGGTCTCGGACGCCTATATCAACCGGGGTACGAGCTACCTTTATCTGAAAGACACGACCAGCGCTCTGGAAGACTACAATACGGCGATCCGGACGAATTATTTCGATCCGGCGGGCTACAACCGCCGGGGTGCGCTCTACATGGCGCAGAAGAAGTACGACCTGGCTCTGGCCGATTTCGACAAGGCGGTCGGCTACGATTCGACTTACGTTCCCTCCTATTTCCACCGGGCTATGGTCTACTCGAGCACGAAGCGTCCGGTGCAGGCGATCGAGGACTTTTCGCGGGCCATCGCGCTCGACTCGACCAATGCGCTGACCTATTTCAACCGGGCGATCCTGCGCACGCAGATCGGCGACTATAATCGGGCGCTCGACGACTACAACCGGGTAGCGTTCTACTCGCCGAACAACGTGCTGGTCTATTATAACCGGGCCGCGCTCTACGCTCAGCTGGGCGACTACGAGGCCGCGATCCGCGACTACTCGCGCGCGATCGAGCTCTATCCCGACTTCGCGAACGCCTATCTGGGGCGCTCGTCGCTGCGCTATATGACCAACGATCTGGAGGGGTCCCGCTCGGACAAGCAGACGGCCGAGCGCAAGATTGCCGAGTATCGCTCGAAACTCAACGACAGCACCTTCTCGATCTATGCCGACACGAGCCGTCGCTTCAATCAGTTGCTGTCGTTCGAGAGCGAGTTCGCCGGCAACCGGTACGAGAGCCTGAACGCCAAGACCGGCAACATCGCGCTGCTGCCGATGTTCAAGTTCTCGCTGATGACTGCCGACACGCTTCCGCGTCCCAATCTCCCGGGACAGTATTACGTCGAGCAGTCCGAGCGGTTCCTCCGCGACGTCGGCGACCGGGGGCTGCGCTGGGTCAACCGCGACAGCGATCTGCCCGCCGACACGCTGTTCGTGATCGACGCCGCTTTCGTCGACCGGCTGCGCGGCGGCGACGACTCGTGGCAGGCCTATTTCCTGCGCGGCGTCTCGCAGTCGCTGATCCGTCAGTACACGAGCTCCATCGCGAACTATACGGCGGCGATCGACCGCAATCCGTCGAACCCGTTCCTGTATGTCAACCGCAGTACGACGCAGAGTGAGATGATCGATTTCATTTCGTCGATCGACAACGGCTACCAGCGGATCGCCGTCGACAGCGATCCGAGCAGCCGGCTGAAGACTCGCTCCGATCGCGTATACGATTACGACGAAGCGATCGCCGACCTGAACAAGGCGGCCAAGCTGCTGCCCGACTTCGCCTATATCTACTACAACCGGGGCAATCTGCTCTGTCTTTCGGGCCGGATGCCCGAGGCGATCGAGGACTATACGCGAGCGATCGAGCTGAATCCGTCGTTCGGCGAGGCCTACTATAACCGGGGACTGATCCAGATATATTTGAAGGATACCCGCAAGGGATGTCTCGACATGAGCAAGGCCGGCGAGCTGGGCGTGGCCGACGCGTACAAGGTGCTGAGGATTTACGGCCAGCCGCCGGGCCGGACCCAATAGGAACGAAGCAACGCCGGGCCCAGTGCGCCTCTGCTCGAGCGCGGGCGGTGCGTCTGACGACGAATTATTAACTCAAACGAATCGAATGGTAGAATATTTACGCAAGAAGATCGCCGACTCGGCCGCCGCCCGCTGGACGGTGCTGGGGTTGGTATCGTTCACGATGCTGACGGGCTATGTCATGACCGACGCGATGGCTCCGCTCAAGACGATGCTCGAGCAGCAGCTCGGCTGGGACAGTACCGACTACGGCGTTTTTACCAGCGGTTACGGCTGGTTCAACATTTTCCTGCTGATGCTTATTTTCGGCGGGATGATCCTCGACAAGAAAGGTCCCCGCTTCACGGGAGTGCTTTCGGTCGGGCTGATGATCGCGGGCTCGCTGCTCAAGTATTGGGCCGTTTCGACCGATTTCGGAGGGGCGGTGACGTCGCTGAGCATCGGCTCGTGGCAAGTGTTTTCGCTCAAATCGCAGGTGCTGTACGCGACGCTCGGCTTTGCGATATTCGGCGTCGGCATCGAAATGGTCGGCATTACGGCCAACAAGGTCGTCGTCAAGTGGTTCCGGGGGAAGGCCCTGGCGTTAGCCTTGGGGCTGAACGTCGCTGCGGGGCGTATCGGGACGGCGATCGCGATGTTCGGCTCGCTTCCGTTCGCCCGGGCGATGGGCAGTCCGAGCGCTCCGCTGCTGGTCTGCCTGATCATGTTCTGCATCGGGCTGCTGTCGTTCCTGGTGTTCTGCGTGATGGACCGTCGCTACGACCGCGAAACGGAAACGGAGCGTCCGCTCGACAACGAGAAGACCGACGAGGAGGAGTTCCGTTTTTCCGATATTTTCCGGATCGCCCGCATCAAGGCGTTCTGGTATATTACGATTCTCTGCGTACTCTTCTATTCGGCCGTGTTCCCTTTCCTGAAGTACGCTACCGAACTGATGATCCAGAAGTTCCATGTTTCGCCCGAGTTCGCCGGCTCGATCCCGGCGTTGCTGCCGTTCGGCAACGTACTGCTGACGCCGCTGTTCGGCAGCATCTACGATCGCAAAGGACGGGGCGCGACGATCATGCTGATCGGCTCGGCGCTGCTGGTGATCGTGCATGTGCTTTTCTCGATTCCGATGCTTACGAGCAGTTGGATCGCCGTCGTGCTGATCGTCCTGCTCGGCGCTGCGTTCTCGCTGGTTCCTTCGGCCATGTGGCCTTCGGTGCCCAAGATCATCCCGTACCGGATGCTGGGTACTTCGTACTCGATGATCTTCTGGATACAGAACTGGGGCCTGTCGTTCGTTCCGATGCTGATCGGCTACGTGCTCGACCGTTATTGCGTCAGCGGGACGATGCTGATCGACGGGATCGAGTCCACGAGCTACGACTATACGCTGCCGATGATGATCTTCGCGGGCTTCGGCGTGCTGTCGATCGTGTTCGCGCTGCTGCTCCGCCGCGAGGACCGCATCAAGGGGTACGGGCTCGAGCGGCCCAATATCGAAGAGCGTTCCGCGAGTTGATCCGAAACCTATTAATCTAAAACGATAAGCGATATGAAAAGACGAGATTTTTTGCGCGTCACGCTGCTCGGGGGCGCCGTCGCGACCGTTTTCCCGGCTGCTTTGTCGGGCAAGGGCAGGGGAACGGGAAAAGGAAAGCCGGGCTTCACGTTGTGGCAGCTTCCGTCGCAGGTCGATACGATCGGCAATTCCTACGTGCTGCAGACCGACGGGGGGCGTCTGGTCGTAATGGACGGAGGCATGAAGGACGAGACGCTTTTCCTGAAAGGGTTTCTCGCCGCGCTGGGCAACGAGGTGGAGGCATGGTTTGTTTCCCATCCCCACAACGACCATATGGGGGCTCTGACGGAAATTCTGAAGAAGCCCGGCGATCTGAAGATCAGAAAGATCTATCACTCCCGGTTTTCCGACTCGCTGCTTTCCGCCGAGCATCCCTACGATTCGTACGCCCGCGAGTTCTATGCCGAGCTCGACCGGCTCGACCCGGCCGCGACCGAGGTGGTCGATCTGCGCGAGCCGGGATTGGCGCTGAAGATCGACGGGCTGAACCTGAAAGTGCTGGGCGTGACCAACGAGGAGTTCCGAACCAATCCCTACAACAATTCGAGTACGATCATCCGGGCTTGGGACCGCGACAAGTCGGTCGTTTTCCTCGGCGACGCGGGCGTCGAATGCGGCGACAAGGTGCTCGCCGGACCGTACCGGGACGATCTGAACTGCGATTACCTGCAGATGGCCCATCACGGCCAGCAGGGATGCAGCGAGGAGTTTTATAAGTCGATCCGTTTCCGCGCCTGCCTGTGGCCCACGCCGACCTGGGTCTGGAACAACGATAACGGGACGGGCATCAATACGCACAACCTCAAAACGTTCGACACCCGCCGCTGGATGGACGAGATCGGCATAACTGAGCATCATATCAGTTGGCAGGGGCTGACCCGGATCGGATAGTCTGCGCTTTGCGGTCCGCCGGAGACATTCCGGGGCGGTCGTCGCATGGCGGCCGCCCCGTTTTGTTTTACGGGGATATTTCGCGTGTTTATTGGTTCGGTATGCGTTTCTGAAAACTCGTCTTGCGATGGGGAAAGCCCGGTTGCTTGGCATGGCACGTCGGGGCGTCCTTTGTCTCCGGAGGTCAGGCACCGTTGAGGATTGTCTGCGAACGGGCCGACGGCCCGTGGAACGAGGTGCTCGGATTTCGGAGCGTGCGCATTTGCGTGTCTGCTGAGCGGTAATATCGGTGGGAAAAGCCGCGGCATGGCCGAGGGCTCCTGCCGCGGCGGGAAGTTCGTCTCGTGCGATCAGCTGTCGTTGCTCGGTACGGTGCGACTTTCCGATGCGGACACGTCGTTGAGGATCGCCTTCCTGTTGCGGGCCGTCGGTACCGACAGCGTGGATATAGGCATCCGGTTGTCGTCCTGTGCGGTCCGCAGCGGGTTTTCGTACGAGGCCGGAGCCGGATTCTTCCTGTTGCTTGAGCCGGCGGCGCTGGCCGGATGCGATCCGCAACCGTCCGTACGATTCCCGTGACGCCAGTACGACCGGGATGCCCAGAGTCGGCGAATTCGGCGGGGAAAAACTGAACTCCGGCATTTCGACTTCCGCTCTCTGCACGACGATCCGGTCCATCCCCGCGGCTGGTACGATAAGTACGGCATCCGGTATTACGTCTGGTACGAGGTCCGGCTGGCCGATTGATCCGTTTGACTGCCGCGGCTGACGTTCGCAGAGCTCGATTCCCGTGCGGATCGCGCCGAAGGCGGATCGTTCGCCGGGTTCGTCCGGTTCGGCTTCGCAGAGAGTGTTCCGGAACATTTTTCTTTTTGCTATCTTTGCCTTAGTTTCCGTTCGAAACGTTTTGTCCGATGAGCGCTGCCGATCTGCATAACGAAGTCCGATACCTGATCTCGACCGAGGAGGACGAGCTCTGGGGACTGACCGTGACCGGCGTCGGATGTCAGACCATTTCGGCCGAGCAGAGCTATCCGCCCGAGGGGCATCCGCAGGGCTACCGCTTCGACGTCGACGAAGGTCGCGTGCTGAGCGAGTATCAGTTGCTGTACATTACCGACGGCGAGGGCATTTTCACCTACGGCGAGGACCGCGAGTCGCAGCTGATCACCGAAGGCAAGATGTTTTTCCTGTTTCCCGGCGTGTGGCATACCTACAAGCCGTTCGCCAACTGCGGGTGGAAGGAGTATTGGATCGGTTTCAAGGGCGCCACGATCGACCGCATCGTCGCCGAAGGCTTTTTCCTGAATCAGGCGCCGGTGTTCAGCATCGGGCTCAACGAGCGTATCGTCGACCTCTATATCAAAGCCGTCGAGATCGCCGACGAGGAGCGCTCCGGTTTTCAGCAGGCGTTGTCGGGTATCGTGATGCACATGCTCGGGCTGATGTACTACCGTCACCGCACCCGCGAATTCGTCGACGAGAATGTGATCGGCCGGATCAACAAGGCGAAAGTCATCATGCGCGAGGGCATATACGACAACCTGTCGGCCAAGGACGTGGCCGACCGCCTGCATACGGGCTACTCGGGATTCCGGAAAGCGTTCAAGGAGTTTACCGGGACGTCTCCCGCCCAATACATGCAGGAGCTGAAGCTCAACGAGGCCAAGAGGCTGCTGACGACCACGTCGCGTCCGATCAAAGAGATTTCGTTCAGCCTCAAGTACGACAATCCGGAGTACTTCTCGATCTTTTTCAAGCGGCGTACGTCGATGACTCCGGTCGAGTACCGCCTGCTGGCGCGTCGCGGCAAGGACGATCCGTCGCAGGAGTAGGCGACGGCTGTTCTGCGCAGACCCGTTTCCCCTTCCGTGGCGGAGGACCCGAGCGGGACTTGCTCTTGTCCGCTCGGTCTCGGCCGTTTCAGAAAAGCGTTCGGCCGGTGTCTCGCTCGTCGCGGGGATCGCGTTGTCGGGAAACCGCTCGGCAGGCGTTTGACCGGCATGGAGGACCGGCTGCCGTGCGGGAGCGGCGTTTTTCTTGCGTGGAGCGTCGGCAATTGCCGAAAAGTTTGATAACTTTGCAAGTATTGTAACCGAAACGGTGGGCGGCTTGCGAGAGACGCTCGCAGGCGCAGAACCGAAAGGCATGGAAAACGACGACATCGAAGTTATTCAGATCAATATTCACGGCGAGGACAAGCCCGGCCTCACCTCCTCGCTGACCGACATTCTCGCGCGCTACGACGCGGCGATTCTGGATATCGGTCAGGCCAATATCCACCAGACCCTCTCGATGGGCATTCTGTTCAAGACCGACTCGATCCGCTCGGGCGATATCATGAAGGATCTGCTGTTCAAGGCTTACGAGCTCGGCATTCAGATACGCTTTCAGCCGATCACCGTCGAGCAGTACGAACAGTGGGTCGGCATGCAGGGCAAGAACCGTTATATCATTACCATGCTCGGTCGTAAGCTGACGGCCCAGCAGATCGCCGCCGTGACGCGCGTCGTGGCCGAGCAGGGACTCAATATCGACTCGATTCTTCGCCTGACGGGACGCGTTTCGCTCGACGAGAACGCGCGGGCCCCCAAGTCGTGCATCGAGCTGTCGGTGCGGGGGAATCCTCACGACAAGGAGGGTATGCAGTCGCGTTTTCTGCAACTGTCCACCGAGCTGGGCATGGACATTTCGTTCCAGAAGGACGACATGTTCCGCCGTTCGCGCCGGCTTATCTGTTTCGATATGGACTCGACGCTGATCGAAACCGAAGTGATCGACGAGCTGGCCGAGCGTGCCGGCGTCGGAGCCGAGGTGCGCGCGATCACCGAAAGCGCGATGCGCGGCGAAATCGACTTTGCGGAGAGCTTCCGCCGCCGCGTGGCGATGCTCAAGGGGCTCGACGAGTCGGTCATGGCCGACATTGCCGAGCACCTGCCGTTTACCGAGGGGCTCGACCGGCTGATGCACGTGCTCAAGCGCCTCGGGTTCAAGACGGCCATTCTGTCGGGCGGTTTCACCTATTTCGGAAATTATCTGCGCCGCAAGTACGGTTTCGACTACGTCTATGCCAACGAACTGGAGATCGAGGACGGCAAGCTGACGGGCCGCTATCTGGGCGACATCGTCGACGGCAAACGCAAGGCCGAGCTGCTGAAGCTCATCTCGCAGGTCGAGAACGTCGACATCGCGCAGACGATCGCCGTCGGGGACGGGGCCAACGACCTGCCGATGCTGAGCGTCGCCGGCCTGGGAATCGCATTCCACGCCAAACCGAAAGTCAAGGCGACGGCCGGCCAGTCGCTCTCGACGGTCGGGCTCGACGGAATTCTCTATTTCCTCGGCTACAAGGATTCGTATATCGATGACAAGCAATTCAAACTCTAAGATTTCGCAAAACCTAATCTGAACTGAATAGAATGAAGAACAATTCCGCAGCCAGAAGCATCTACGTGATAGGTGCGCTCTTTTTCGTTTTCGGTTTCGTCACGTGGATCAACAGCGTGCTGATTCCCTTTCTGAAACAAATATGCGAACTCACCGATTTCCAAGCCTATTTCGTGACGTTCGCTTTTTACATTTCCTATTTCGTCATGGCCATTCCGTCGTCGTGGGTGCTGCGTCGCAGCGGGTTCGTCCGGGGCATGTCTTACGGGCTGCTGGCTATGGCCGTCGGTTCGATTCTGTTCATTCCGGCCGCATTGGACCGCAGCTATGCGCTGTTCCTGCTCGGACTGTTTCTGCAGGGGACCGGGCTCGCGCTGTTGCAGACCGCCTCGAATCCGTATGTGACGATTCTCGGCCCGATCGAGAGCGCTGCGCAGCGCATCAGTATCATGGGTGTCTGCAACAAGATCGCCGGCATGACCGGTATTTTCCTGCTGAGCCGTTTCCTGTTCTCGGACATCGAGGGAATATCGGCTAAGATCGCCGGTCTGACCGGCGCCGATAAGATTGCCGAGCTGCATGTGCTTGCCGAGAAGATCATCGTGCCCTATGTCTGCATCACGGTCGTGCTGATTCTGCTCGCGCTGGTGATCCGGTTCGCGGCGAAGCTGCCCGAGATCGATGTCGAGTCGAATTGCGAGGAGGCCGGTCATGAGCGCCGCTCGCTGCTGGACTATCCCTATTTCTGGCTCGGGGCGGTCAGCCTGTTCCTGTATGTGGGCGCCGAGGTCGTCGCGATCGATACGCTGCCGCTTTACGGCGAGTCTCAGGGGCTGTCGGGCGACGTGGCGACGAAGCTGGGCATATGCAGTTTGGTGGCTACGACGATCGGCTATCTGATCGGTATCGTGCTCGTTCCGAAATACGTGCCCCAGCGCAAGGCGTTCATCGCATGCCTGACGCTCGCGCTGCTGTTTCTGGCAGGAGCGCTGCTCACGTCGGGTATTACGTCGATCGTTTTCATCGTGCTGATGAGCTTCGCGCATTCGCTGATGTGGCCGAGCCTGTGGCCGCTGGCCATCGAGAATTTGGGCAAGTATACCCAGCTCGCTTCGGCTATCCTGATTATGGGTATCGCAGGCGGGGCCATCATGCCGATGCTTTACGGGGCATGGGCCGACGCGATCGGCAACCGTCACCTGCCGTACCTGATTCTCGCTCCGGGGTATCTGTTTATGATCTATTTCGCTGTTCGCGGCTATAAGGTCGGGCGCTCGTTGTCCAAGTAGGACGTTTTTATGAAGGTCGCGGTCGGGTCCCGACGTTTTGTCGGGACCCGACCGCGGAAATTCTTCTTATCGCCCCGACGGGTGTTTGGAATGGCCGGGCCGGTGCGGAGGCGGACTCGGTGCGGCCGGAACGCCGGCTATTCTCAGAATCCGGGCGACGGTTCAGCACAGGAACCGTCGCCCGGATTCTGCGTTTGCTCCCACTGGACCGGGCGTTCGCGCGCTTTTCGCATCGGGACGGAAAGTTTCCGATCCGGGCTTGCCGGGACAGATGTGCGCTCCTTTCCCGTTCCGCTGTCCTGCGAGAGGGGGGCCGGAGCGGCGGAATAGCCCGGCTTTTCGGCCGATTTTAAATGGCGGCTGCGTTTGAAATTCGCCCCGAAACGCTATCTTTGCGCAAAAATCTGACTGTATGAGCGGCTTTTTCGGTTGTGTCTCGAAGCGGGACTGCGTGGCTGACGTCTTCTACGGCACCGATTATCACTCGCATCTGGGCACCAAGCGCGGCGGCATGGCTTTTTACGACGGAAAGGATTTCGTACGGACCATCCATTCGCTGGAGAACGCCTATTTCCGCAACAAGTTCGAGGACGATCTGCCCCGTTTCGAGGGCTCGCGGCAGGGGATCGGCATCATCAGCGACATGGAGTCGCAGCCTATCACGCTCACCTCGCATCTGGGCCGCTTTTCGCTGGTGGCCATCGGGCGTATCGACAATCTCGAAGAGCTGACGCGGGAGCTGCTCGGTCGCCGGCTGAACTTCGCCGAGCTGTCCGCCTCGCGGATCAACCCGACCGAGCTGGTCGCTACGCTCGTATCGCTGGGCGACTCCTTTCGCGAGGGAATCGAGTTGGTGCAGAGCAAAGTGAAAGGGTCGTGCTCGATGCTGATCCTGACGCCGGAGGGCATCTATGCTTCGCGCGACAAGTACGGCCGCACGCCGGTGGTTGTCGGCCGGGGAGGCGACGGCTATGCGATAGCCACGGAGAGCTCGGCTTTCGCTAACCTCGATTACCGTGTCGAAACCGAGTTGAAGCCGGCGCAGACGCTGTTCATAACGGCCGACGGCATACGCGAGATCACGCCGGGGGGCAAGCGCAAGCAGATATGTTCGTTCATGTGGGTCTATTACGGCTACCCTTCGTCGTGCTACGAGGGCGTGAACGTCGAGGATGCCCGCTATCGCTGCGGTTGCGCGCTGGCCTGCCGCGACGAGGACGTGCGCGATGTCGATTTGGTGGCCGGCGTGCCCGACTCGGGCGTCGGTCATGCGATCGGCTATTCCAACAGTCGTCGCCTGCCCTACAAACGGGCATTCGTCAAGTATACGCCGACATGGCCCCGCAGTTTCATGCCCCAGAACCAGAAAATGCGCGATCTGGTAGCGAAGATGAAGCTGCTCCCGAACGAAGCTTTCATCCGAGGTTCCCGCATGGTGTTGCTCGACGACTCGATCGTGCGGGGCACCCAGCTCAAAGACAACATCGTCAAGCTGACCGAGGTGGGCGCCCGGGCGCTGCATATCCGAATCGCCTGTCCGCCGCTGATTTATCCGTGCGTATTTCTCAACTTCTCCACTTCGCGCTCGACGTTCGACCTGTTCACGCGCCGCGTGATCAAGGAATTGGAGGGAACCGAGGAGTTTTCCGAGGAGCTGCTGCGTCAATATGCCGACCCGGACAGCCCGAAGCACGCCGCGATGGTGGAGGTCATGCGCCGGCGGATCGGAGCCGACACGCTTCGCTTCCAGCGTTTGGAAGATTTGGTCCGGGCGATCGGCCTGCCCAAGGAGGAGTTGTGCACTCATTGCTGGGACAATTCCAGTTATCTGTAGGTTCCCGAAAGCCGTTTCCGTTGCTTGCAAATACCGGGCAGGGGGCGCACGAGAGAAAACTTCAAAACTTTTTTCGTTTTTTCAGTTTTCTCCCTATCTTTGCAGCGGAGTATAACGACTGTATCATGCTTTCAAAAGATAGGATCATAGCGGAATCGACCGATCTGTTCGTACGCTACGGGGTCAAGTCGGTTCGCATGGACGACATCGCATCCCGGCTGGGCGTTTCCAAACGGACGATCTACGAGCTGTTCGGCGACCGCGAGTCGCTGATCCGGACTTGTGTCGAGTACTTTTACAACCGGCAGGAACGCAGGTATGAGGCGCGGATGGCTTCGGCTCGCAACGTCATCGAGGAGTTCATGCTTCTGCTCGAGGACTGGGAGAACTCGGTTACGGTCAATATGAACTTCATGAGCGATCTGGAGCGTTTCTATCCGGAAATTTACGGACGCATCTCTTCCGAGCGCCATCGCCAGGGGGCCGAGCGACTGAAGCAGAAACTTCGGCAGGGCGTTGCCGACGGTCTTTTCTTTCCCGATATCAACGTCGAGTTCTCTGCTGCGATCCTGATCGCATCCGTTTCGACGATCTTCACTTCGCCCTCGACCTATCACTCGGCCGAGATCTCGATGTCCGAGGCGTTCCGCTACATTATGATGTGCTTTTTTAGGGGCATATCCACTGCCGAGGGGTTGCACGTGATCGACGAAATGTTCGGGAAGTATTTCCCGCGACAGAATGGCGCTCGCTGACGGCGTTCTGAAGACTTTCGGCCGGTTCCGGTCGTTTCGTTTGCGTTTCCCGCGCGATGGACGGCGGTTCCGGCATACGATTTCCGGCGAATTCGCGTTCATATGTCAAACCTCTCTCTATGAAAGCCCTATTGTTTGCATTGTCTTTTTTTCTGCTCGCTTTTCGCTCGCCGGCACAGGTGCGGGGATTGAAGGAGCAGGCGCTCGAGAGTTTCCGCCGGGAACGGTACGACGAGGCGGTCGCGCTGATGGAGCGTGCCGCGGAAGCCGATCCGACCGATGCCGAAAGCTGGTATTACCTCGGTTTCTTCAACCATTACCGGGCCTACGACAGCCGCCCGCTCAAAGGATACGATTTCTCGTACTCCGAGCGTGTCTTCTCTTATCTGGACCGGGCGCTGGAGCTCGATCCGTCGTTGGGCGACGCCCGCTATTTCTACGGAGCCGAATGTAGCGCGAACGCGTTCCATGCGATGCGCGAGCGCGATCTGGAGCGGTTGAGGCACTTCTATGAAAAGGCGTTTCTCAAGGGGGCCTATCCGCCCTGGCTGCTCGAGCTGGGGCGCAACATGCTCGACGGCTGCGACCGCGATGCGATCCTGTTCGCCGGCGGAAACGGCGATTTCGACGTCTGTTCCTACTTGCAGTTGCACGAAGGCTATCGGAGGGATGTTTCGGTTCTGCCGGTCGGCTATACCGACCGTCCGTGGTATGCCGGCTATCTGCGCGACGGGCTCGAAGGGGCGCAGCGTCCTCTTGCTCTTTCGCTGTCGGACGAGCAGATTCTCGAGATGCGCCCGTTCAAATGGGATACGCTCGAGGTCCGCATACCTGTGTCGGAAGCTCTGCGCGAGGAGTTTTCCTTGCCCGAGGATGCCGTTCTGGCATGGACCGTCGCGCCCGATTTCGCTTCCGAGCGGCTGAACGGCAAACTCAATGACGAAAAGGCCCGGCCGAGGACCTACCTGAGCCCGCAGCGGGCGGTCATGCTGCAGATCGTCGAGGATAATTACGCCTCGCGCCCGATTTTTTTCTCCCGTATGGGCAATCCGTTCTTTTTCGCCGGGCTCGACCGTTTCTTCAGCCATGGCGGCCTCGTGTCGCGCCTGCTGCCTTTCCCCACGGCGGGCACGGCGCATGAAACCGATGTGCCCCGGCTCGAAAGATTGTTGCGGGCCGACCGTCTGAAAGAGGTGCGGTCCGTCGCGACGACCGATATTCCCCGGATTTCGGGTTGTCTGTTCGTTTATACGGAAGCTTTGGCCCGGTTGGCGGCGTACTACCGGAAAGCCGGGCGGAAGGAGGATCTCCGCGCGTTGGCCGGATTGTACCGCCGTTACCTGATGCCGGTACTTTCGTCCGGCAGGGAGGATGCTTTGTTGGAAGAGTTGGAGCAAGCATCCGGTTCTTGAGAGGACAGGCAAGCGCGAAATCTTGAACGGCGGTCTTCTCGGCGAGGTTGCTGTCGTGCGGCAGGTTTTCCTTTTCGGAGTGTTCGAATGCCCGCCGGGGCATGCCGGAAGGCGTTGCCCGGGGTTCGTTTACCGGTACGTTCTGATGTCGGTCCGGTTGATCCGCTCGCTGAGCCGGACGGCCGCCGTGTTGAAATAGCGGCGGTCGCGGTAGCCCAGAACGGGAACGATTCCCTGTACGTCGACCGTCAGCGCCTCGTCGCAGCGGAGCAGCATCTGCCGCGTGAGCGGGTATTCCGTGACGGTCAGGCCTTCCTCGCGGCAAGCCGACA
>CDYR01024800.1_pt1 | contig 23288 bp, 21 predicted proteins | sample 557691 | NCBI WGS metagenome assembly CDYR01 (sample SAMEA3182103, study PRJEB8094) | gut metagenome | biome: human; feature: gut; material: Stool; isolation source: human stools | place: Canada | collected 2013-02-19 | reverse complement strand
CCGCCGCCATCAACCCGGCCGCTCCTCCGCCGACTACTATAATATCAGTTTTATTCAATATTTTTTCCTAAATTATATTTTTTATATTTATATAAGACATCTGCCTCAGCGGTTATAAACATCAAACATTTCCCAAACGTTTTCAAGCTTTTCAAAAGTTTCCTCAAGCTCAGACTGTTTTTCTCTGGCAATTGCCACAACAAGCGCATTAATTATACTGAGCGGAGCAACAAGCGAATCAACAAATGATGCCATGTCGCTTTTGGCAGTAAGCATACAGTCTGCATACTCGGCTATTGGAGAAATCGGACTGTCTGTAATTGCAATAACTGATGCTCCGCTGGATTTTGCATACTCAACCGCATTTATAATTCTCTGCGAATACCTCGGAAATGTAATTCCTATTATACAGTCTCCCGGTCCAACACGAAGAAGCTGTTCAAAAATTTCGCTCGAACTGGATGTCTGCAAAAGCTTCACATCCGGAAAAATCATGCTTAGGCTGAATGATAGAAAGGTAGCAAGAGACGACGTCATCCGAACACCCATAATATAAATAGTTTTGGCTCCGATGATAGTTTCGACCGCTCTTTCAAAGTCCTCATGGCTTACATTTTCAAGCGTTTCCTTTATTTTGCTGATATCGCTGTGAAGTACAGATTCTAATATATCCGATTTTCCTATTCGGCTGTTGGTAATTTTCATTCTCTGAACAGCAGTCAGCCGTGTACGCGCCAATTCACGCAAAGACCGCTGAAACTGCGGATAGCCTTCATAACCAAGCTCAATAGCAAAGCGAACTACTGTAGATTCTGAAACTCCTATCGCAAGTCCAAGCTTAGACGCCGTAAGATAGGCCGATTTGTCGTAATTCTTTATTATAAAATCACCAATTGCACGCTGACTCTTTGAAAGTCCGGGCATAGCATTTTCAATTTTTGTAAGTAAATCTTCCTTTACCATTACTCGCATACCTTTCGTTATATACTTACGTACTACCGGCTCACAATAATTTGCCCGCACATAATAGGTAATTTAATACACAATCATTAGGATATTATATCCCTTTATATTTTTTTTGTCAAGTGATTTAAATAAAAGAGAATAATCTGCAATATTTCGGGTTAGAATAATCTACGTACCCCGTATGAAAACGCAAACGGGGCAAAATTTCAGGGATTGATCCCGAAAATAAAATGGAAAAGGAAAAGGTACCGTCATGCTTGACAAAATAGCTCTCACGCTCCTGATTATCGGCGGCATCAACTGGGGAAGCGTTGGTCTTTTCAAGTTTGATATTATCGCATGGATTTTCGGCAGCTCGTCACATGTCGTCAGCCGAATTATCTACACGATTGTCGGCCTGTCCGCACTCTGGTGCATTTCGCTTCTTTTCCGCGAACACGTGGAACTGGGCGAAGGTTCTTCAGACTGAGCGCGCAAACGTATTGCCAGCCGTCTCGCCTGTTCTGCAAATCAAGTGAGCGTTTTCAATACGGCGACATGCGAAAGCTCTGTTATTAACGCCGGGACAGCTTCAACTGAGGCTGTGAAAATTTGTGAAACCCGGCAAAATCAAAACGGAAGCTGTGTTTATAGCTTCCGTTTTGGTTATATATAAAGAAATTTATAAATTATCAGGTCTCACTCTTAAGCGGTTATTTAAAGATTCACACTTATTACCTGATTTTCTTCGACAGATTTGAACGCAGCTTCTATGACACTAAGTACACGAAGCATCTGAGCATGAGTTACAAGCTGTGTATCTTCACCGTCAATCGACCGTGTAAAATTGCGATAGAAATCATGTACATCTGAATGCGGACGCTCAATATTATACTCACTTACCGTTACAGAATCACGCGGCGCCATCGTCTTTGTAAGTCCTGCGGCTGTTTCAACCGGAAGAACATCGGATTCATGCCAATACTTGCATTTTACAACCTTTGTTTCCTCACGCCAGTCAGAAATAAGCGCAGTTCCCTTTTCCGCGCGCATATAAAAACGCGGCATAGAAATGAAATTATATGTGCCAACCTCGCAGTAAGCTTCGCTTCCGTCATCAAAATACATAGTCAGGCGAAATCCGTCATCTACTTCTTTATTGGTTATATGGTCAAAAGTACAATAAATCCGTTCAATTTTACCGGTAAATATCTGAAGAAGCTGGTCGATAAGATGTATTCCCCAATCGAAAAGCATACCGCCTCCGTGTTCCCGAATTCCTCTCCAATCGCTTGGAATTCCGCGGCTTCCGTGAATACGTGATTCTATGTTTAACACTTTTCCGAGCTCACCGCTGTCGTGAATCTGTTTCATTGCAAGGAAATCGACATCCCACCGGCGGTTTTGGTGTACCGTAAAGAGCCTCCCGGACTCATTGGCAACGGCAATTACATCCTTAAGATCCGAAACAGAAAGCATGACCGGCTTTTCGCAAATAACATTTTTTCCGGCTTTAAGTGCTTTTATACACACTTCCTTATGACTGTCATTAGGTATTGCTACCGTAACAAGTTCGACACGTTCATCGGAAAGCACTTCTTCTAACGATTTATATGTATTGATTTCGCGGCTCTTAGCCAAAGCCGTTCTCTCTTCCTTTATATCATATACACCAAGCAAATTGCAAACATCGCTTTTAAGCAGATGATCGACATGCCAGCCGCCCATTCCACCATATCCTATTACAACAGTATTTTTTTTCATTGCCTTGTACCTTGTCCGTACATACTTTCGTATATCTCTGCGCGGACTCCTTTCAGAGTATCTTCGGGATACTTTACATCGCCGGCTTTCAGATGCACGGGGCATCTTCACAGCACTTTCCCGAAACCGCGCTTATTATAGCATAAGAAAAAAACAATGTCAACCGAAGTTCTGAAAAAAATAAATTCTTTTTTTTATCTCTTTGAAAATTTTTCATTATACCGTTCTATAGCCTCGGAAATAATTTTTACAGCATCCTCCTTGGCACTGACTTCCTTTACTGCGGTTTCCTTATTTTCTAAATTTTTATATACCGAAAAAAAGTGACGCATTTCATCAAAAATATGAGAAGGAAGCTGATCTATACTCGAATAATGATTATAATTCGGATCACTGAAAGGAATTGCAATAATTTTTTCATCATTTCTTCCGTTGTCAATCATTGATATAACACCGATCGGATATGCACGAACCAATGTTAATGGTTCAAGCTTTTCTGCGCACAGCAGCAGCACGTCAAGCGGATCCTCGTCATCACCATAGGTACGCGGTATAAAACCGTAATTTGCAGGATAATGTGTTGATGTGTAAAGTATTCGGTCAAGTATTATATACCCGGACTGCTTATCAAGCTCGTACTTTTTTCGGCTTCCCTTGGAAATCTCAATTACGCATATAAAATCGTCAGGTTTTATTCTGTCAGCCGAAATATCATGCCATACATTTCCCATTTTTCAGTTGTTCCTTTCATACAGGCTGTTAATCTGCAAAGTAAAACAGCCCCGCTTTTACGGGGCTGTTTTACGGAAATTTTTTAAATTTCCGTATGGCTGGGGTAGCTGGATTTGAACCAGCGTGATGCAAGAGTCAAAGTCTTGTGCCTTACCCCTTGGCGATACCCCAATATTTTCAAATTATAATCTGCCTGAAAATCATACCAGATTACATCTGACTGTTAGTATACCATAAACACTAAAAAAAAGCAAGTATTTTTTATCGATTTACGGATCATAAATATATTTTTAAAATTACATAGCCTAATCAGAAAGATAAAATTAAATATTTTGTGAATTCGATATCTTCTCTATTGATTTTTTTAAGTTGTAAGTATATAATAAAAATGTATTCTGAATTTAAGATTGATCGTCGCATAGTAATGAATCAATTTCTAATTTTCGATTCGTATTATGCGGCGTTTTTTTATATCTGAATATCAAAATAATTATACGGAGGTACTGGACAATGAACGGTACAGTCAAATGGTTTAACGAACAAAAAGGATTCGGATTCATAGCAAACGACAACGGAGGCGATGATGTATTCGTACATTTCTCATCTATAACAGGTGACGGATTTAAAACACTCACCGAAGGACAGAAAGTAAGTTTTGACACAGAGCCGGATCCCAAGAATTCAAGCAAGCTTCGCGCTGTAAACGTCGTTAAGCTGTAAGATTAAAGAAAACATAAAGAACTGCATGAAATTTATTCGGCAGGAATAAAAGCTTGATAATTCGCTTTATAGCTTTAACTAAATATAAAAACATGCAGTACAGACAAAAAAGTCAGTCTCATTATGATATGAGACTGACTTTTTTCAACAGCGGCTGTAATTTTAAGTTCTCACACCGGAAGTTTACAATACCGCGCGAAGAAGCAAGTAAAACCGCCGCCCCAAAATCCGGCATCTTTACAGACTAATCCCGTTATACTGACGATAGGTTGTATAGTTCGCAAAGAAAAATAGAATTATTGATTGTCAAATCTCAATTCCGTAATCGCTCAAAACCTCTTCAACTGCCTCCACCGTGTAAAGTTCACAGATTGCAGCATATCTTTCGTCAAAATCATCTGCCTTTGAGCCGTCTTCATTATATAGAGCTTTTATCGCCGTTATAATATCGATACTTGCATCATATAAATAATAATCATCTATTCCGTCGGGTTCTTCAATCGGGACATGCTCTCCGAATACATTAAAATACTGCATATAGTCATACACAACCGTTTTATCTCTTGTGTTTGACGCATCAATACGCAAAATACAGTCAAAGCTGAATGATATACGTGCATATTTCAGATATCCGCCGTCTTGAGATATTACAAATGAAATTTTCACGTTCACAACATCTTTGGGAGATTCAAGAATTTTCTTTTGAGAATTCATCTGTGAAAGTGCGTTTGTTTTCAGTAAGTTAACGTCTATGCCAGCGGCTTCAAGCTGTGATACCGGAATTTCAGATACAATTACATAATCTCCATTACTTACATAGACAGTTTCCCCAGAAACAGCCGAAGCATCAAGCTGCTCAAAAATTCTATACATAGAAAGCTGCTCGTCAAGATTTTTTAAGGCAAGGTTACCGCTCATATAACAAGGGTCATCTTCATCATAAATATACAAATTCTCGCCGTTATAGTAACTGAGCAATGCTGTATCCTTATAATTCACAGTTTCAATCTCATTTACCTTTGCGGCAGAATAGCTTCCGCTATCTGAGACACGATATTTAGCGCGCCCCTTTAAGATGGCGGAAACAGAATTATCTGTCGCGTAAAAACGACGGTCTGCCGAAATATCAAATTCTGATTCTCCAAAGCTCTTTTGTAAAGCTGCGCCCAGAAGCTCCTCCGCATTTACATCTTCAGCAATTACAGAATCATAATCATCAGAAATCACCGAATCAAGAGCTATATCCTCAAGTACATAGCTTTCTTCTGTTTCCGGCTCTTCCGTCTCCGGCTCGGTATCTGATGTAATATCGCCGGACGAGGTATCATCCGACGTGTCGTCTGTGATTTCGCCGGATGAGGTATCGTCCGACGTGTCGTCTGTAATTTCACCGGATGAAACATCGTCTGACGTATAATCAGAATCATCTTCGGCTATTATTTTCATAAGTCTGACTACATCTTTAACATTGACTGCGCCATCCGCATTAATATCGGTTTGTGTTACCTCAACATCTTCTCCGGCCAGAAACTTCATCAGTCTGACTATGTCCTTGGTATTTACAGCTCCGTCACCATTTACATCACCCAAGATGTACTCTTCCGGATCACCGGCATTATCATCTGCCAATACAGAAATACCGTTAATTACAGGATAAAACGCAAGTGCTCCGGCAAGAAGTACCGCCGTTAATTTTTTATTTTCTGCCATTTATGTATTCCTTTCCAAATAATGCGTATTCGGATATTCTAAGTTATCAGAAAAATCCGTACGATACAATATTAAGTTTATCACAAGCATTATAAAAAGTCAATATAAAAAATTGTTAATCGTGATTGCGTCCGTATAGATACACAAACGCTGAAAATAAAATATTCACATGCTAAATACCATAATTCGGCAAGGACTATAAGTTCGCTGTTTGATACGATCAAGGCAACTGCGCATAAAAAAAGTGAGTCCGCCATCTAATAAGGCGGGCTCATTTCATATTGCTATATACATTGCAAAAGTCTTTCCATTTCCTGAACTCCCCTCTTTTGGGAAGAAATAATTGCTTTCAGGATCGGAATAAGTTCAGGACATATCGAAAATCGAAGAGCATTTTCCGACATACGTATCGCTCCCATATGATGAGGAATCATTTCCTTCATAAAATCAGCATTAATATTGTTAGTCGCCGGAGCGTTATGCATTTCACTGAACATTACCTGCATTATTTTATGAATTTGACGCTGATACAGACATATATCCTCATCTGAATTTGTTACTTCACTGCAATTATATAAAACTTCCTGCATATTAGCAATACTTTCAGTCTGCTCCTTAATAATATTCTGCGCAATATTCTGCAGCGGAACAAATGTTGTATACTGCAAAAGATTTTCTGACATGCGAATTGCAGCCTCATGATGCGGAATCATCTGAACTATAAAATTATGTGAAAGACTGTTATTAAGCTCCGCACCTGTCATCCCCTCGATCATATCGTCCAGAATTTCATAAAAGCTGCATAAATATCTTTTTGCAACCTCACTGAATTGCTTCGAACAGTACATAATAAGTAAACCTCCATATAACAGCATCACTATATCATTTTTCTATTAAAACATTTTATGATGCTGCGTCAAAAATGTGATTCAACCTATAGTTTAATAATATTCTCTGAATTATAAAAAATATAATGAAAAAAGTCTGATATTAATATCATCTGTAATAATTCAATTAACGGTTGAGTTATTTTTGTATAATTCAACAAATAATTTATTGTATTAAGCTTTTTTATATGATATAATTATTTCAAAGAAAACATTATACAAGCAGCTGCCGGTATTTGTTAATATCTCAATCTTGAAAGGAAGTATAATAATGCAAAACTATCCAAAAATTTTAGCAGACAATATCACATTTTACCGTAAGAAAAAGGGGCTTACTCAGGAAGCACTTGCAAAAAAACTCGGAATTTCGTTTCAGGCAGTAAGCAAATGGGAAAATGAGCAATCATGCCCTGATATTTTAATGCTGCCATTGCTTGCAGAAATATTCGAAATTCCTATCGGCGCATTTTTCAGCTCCGGTATTTATGAAAACAGCGATTACAATGAATCCAATCTGCCCTGGCCCGATGATGAAACGCTGAGAGCCGTAATTTTTAAGGGACACAAGCTTCTTGAAAGCAATGAAGAAATCTATAACTTTACCTTTACTTTAAAAGGAGAGCCTCTGAATGTTATCAGCTATTGCAACATCATTTGTGAAAATATAAAAGAATCGGCCACCGCAGACAACGATATCAAGTGCGAAGGCGATATAGAAGGAAACGCAACAGCAGGCAACAACATAAACTGCACGAAAGGTATCAACGGCGCTACTTCCGCTGGCAATAATATAGAATGTGCCGGTAATATAAACGGCGGTGCAAACGCGGGAAATAATATCAGCTGTGAAAACATAAACGGCGCGGCTATGGCAGGCAACGGAATAAACTGTAACACTATAGAATAAAAAATAACATTATCCGCAACAATAACCAACGGCAGAAAAAGCAAATTAAAGTCAAAAGACAATAATTTTTATGAATTAAATTATAAAGTAAAAAAGTACTGACGCGAACTATAAAAAATCGCGTCAGTACCTTTTTGATTTCAATAAATTACATAACTCCGCCATAAGATGTTCCGGCGGTAGTCTGCAACACCGGAAAAGTGAGTAAAAACCGCAGTCTTGTCATATAAAAGCAACCGCTACCGCACAAGAACGTATTTCAGACGGCGGCATCCCATTTTTTGCTATATCAGCCGAAAATCCATAAAGATACATCAATAAAAATATATTAAGATAAAACACCGCTTGAACTAATCTTATTCCGTTCTTAAAGCAACAACAGGATCCTTTTTAGCCGCACTTCTTGAAGGAATAATTCCGGACAAAAGAGTAAGAAGCACACTGATTCCAATAAGAATAAGCGCGGCCGGAACCGGAAGAAATGCGTTAAGACCTCCGATTCCCGTAAAATGATACAAAATAGCGTTTATCGGTATGCAAAGCAGGTATGTTATAAGTACGCCAAGCGTACCAGATGTAAAACCAATTATAACAGTCTCTGCATTAAACAGTCTCGAAACATTTTTCTTTGACGCGCCGATAGCGCGAAGAATACCGATTTCTTTTGTACGTTCCTGAACGGAAATCAATGTAATTACACCGATCATGATAGAAGATACAATAAGTGACACAGCAACAAACGCGATAAGGACATAAGTAATCGCATTAATAATAGATGTAACTGACGACATCATAAGGCCAACATAATCCGTGTACTGAATTTGCGAAAGCTCATCTACCGTTTTATTATAATCAGCAATCGTATCCTCTATAATATCTTTATCCTCAAATGTAGATGCGTATAAATTAATTGTTGCAGGCTTATCAATATCTACATACCCAAGCTCACGCAGATTGTTTTCATACGTAGATTCTGAAAAATGAAGGACTTCATCATAATACAAAGCGCATTGCTCCGCCGTATATGCACCCATAGTCTGTTCAAGAGCTGCTGCCAGCTGAGCCGTACTCATTTCGCCCAATTGCTGCTGAACGCCTACCGCAAACTGAGACTTGACCTGTTCAGCAATCATCTGCCCGATAAATTCCTCAAGCTTGCCGTCGTCCATTGAAACAACATACTCCTGTACAGCCGATTCACTCATACCCATCTGTTCAATCATAACCTGTATCAGAGTTTCCTCCATAGCCGCACGATCCATTCCGTTCATCGCCTGAGCGACAGAAGCGGAAAGCTGTTCATCACTCGGAATACTCATAATCTGCACATAGACGTCCGCTTTGCCCTTTTCATCAAGTCCGGAAATATAACTGCGAAGCTCTTGCTCCTTTTCTGCATCTGTGAGGCTTCCGGTACTCTCTTTAAACGGAAGTCCGGTAAATATGTCCTCAGAACTGTTTTCAAGCTGTGCAATCACCGCGTCGGATTCCCCGGTATGTTCTATAACATATTCCGTCAGCTTATGAGTATATGCAATCGATCCGGAAAGCATTGTAGAAACAGCGTCTTCATTCGGACGTATAATTCCGCTGACCTTTAAAACCGTACCGTTATCGTACAGATAACGCAGACCTGCATCAGTGTTTCTTAAATCGGTATACAACCCCGTACTTTCATCCAAAGAATAGCAGTCAGAACCTAATATGGTGCGAAACTCCATATTACAAATATCTTCATAACTCCATTTCTGAACGTCCGCAGACAATTCCGTCTTATTCAGCGCCGCATTCATTATCGCGTCAATATCATCGTCAGATTTTAAACCAAGCGCATACAAGGTCATGTCGTCAAGCTCGTTATTGTCATCAAGCACCAACACAATTTCATTATACTCGGTCGGCCATGACCCATAAACCAAATCATACTGTTTTTCAAGCAGCGGATTTATCAGCTTGCCGTTATCTCCGGGCAGCATTTCCTGCCATAGCTTCGACGACATACCCCCGCCAAATATGGACATCATAGATGAATCGGAACTAAAGCCATAGCTTTCGCTTACATCAAGCATAGAAGAGACATCCATGCCCATATACTCCATAATTATTCCGCGCAGAAGCTCTTCCGTGTCAGAACGGATAATATTGCCGTCTACATTTTCAGTGTAAATCAGCATATCCATATCATATGTATACTGCACTCCGTTTATTGCCTGACTCAAACCGTTTTCGTCTTCACTTTTCAAACGTTCAGCCTCAATATAGCTTTTAAACGATTTCAAATCATTTTCTGTAGTTTCCATATTGCTCAATGAATTTATCATATCATAAACAACTGACTTTGAATAAACGGCGTCCTTTTCATGGTCATAACCTGATTCAGAGGCTCCCATGAAAGTTTCCATAAGTGTTCCGATATCCGTATATGTAGCTTCTATAGTAAGCGGATATGAGGAAAGCGTATCCTCCTGCAGGGCATCTATATAAGAAGTCATTCCCTGAGAAACAGCAAAAATCAGAGCGATACCTATAATTCCGATACTGCCTGCAAAGGACGTCAAAATAGTACGGCCTTTTTTAGTGATCAGATTTTTCAAAGAAAGCACGAATGAAGTTGCGAAAGACATAGACGACCGTTTTTTATGATTATTTTCCTCTGTATTTTTATTCTGCGGCAGCTGCTCCCGTTCTATCTCTTCTTTTGAAAGCGGTTTTGAATCGTCAGTAATTTTGCCATCAAGCATTCGAATAATTCGGGTAGAATATTTTTCTGCAAGCTCAGGATTATGTGTTACCATAATTACAAGACGATCTTTAGAAATCTCTTTCAAAATCTCCATAACCTGTATACTCGTCTCAGTATCAAGCGCGCCGGTAGGCTCATCGGCAAGAACAATATCTGGATTATTTACAATTGCTCTGGCAATAGCGACACGCTGCATCTGGCCACCCGACATCTGGCTTGGCTTCTTACTCAGCTGATTGCCGAGTCCAACACGCTGCAAAGCCTCAGTAGCCCTGCGGCGGCGTTCATGCTTGGATACACCGGAAAGCGACAGTGCCACCTCTACGTTCTGTAAAACGCTCTGATGAGGAATAAGATTATAGCTTTGAAATACAAATCCAATCGAATGATTTCTGTACGTGTCCCACTCTCTGTCCTTAAATTTTTTTGTGGAACAACAGTTAATAAACAGATCCCCCTCAGTATACTGATCTAATCCTCCGATAATATTAAGCATTGTAGTTTTACCGCAGCCTGACGGCCCTAAAATTGATACAAATTCACTTTTGCGAAACATCAGGCTTACGCCCTTCAGCGCTTCCACCTTACCGTCTCCGGCCGGGTATTCCTTTATTATATTTTTAAGCTCTAACATTAATTTTCTCCATTCTACAGCTATGCAACACAAAAAATATCGCCGCAAATTTTCCGGTGCATATATTCATTTTTGCCTTTTCGACGGTCTATATTAAAGATAACTGTCCGCCAACTGCATATAGTGGCGGTACAGTATTCCGAATCTGTGCGTATAATGCGGTTTCCACGGCTTGGCCTTTCCGCAGAAATGAAGTATAGAGGTATTCTTTATTACCCACTCCAAATCCGCCTCTCCGGCGCTCCTTAAAAAATAATTGTTATAGTTTCTCGCGTCATAATTCCACAGAAAATCATCAATTTCCTGTATTCTGCCGCCGTATATTGCGTTTAAAATATCTTGGTCAGGCAGCAGCAGATTCAAAGTATGCTCTCTTACAAAGCTGAAAATTTCCTCCGGCACTATTTCAGATCGGCATAAAGACAGATTCATAAGCAGCACGCCGGAATTATAATATTTCTGATCAGTGCCCAGACGAAATTTGTTTATATTATTTGCCAGCTCAGTCTTGCCGGTATGAGAGGCTGCGGCAAACAGCCTGTCCTTCAAGTCCAATTCCCACAGCGGACGCAGAGAATTGATTACAAGAATATCAGGATCCAGATACAATACCTTATCGAGCTCTGCCGGTAAAATCTGAGCTGCCAGCAGACGATAATACATCTCTTTGGGGTATTGCTTGGTAACCGGAGCATTTTCAAAAAGTCCCTCGTCAATATTAATCGGAAAAAGCTGATATCCTATTTTTTGCAAAGAAAGCCCAAGCTCACTTAAATGATCCTCCGGAATCCCACTGTGCAGAAGATAAATCCGGCATTTCAAATCCGGATTGCTGATGTATATAGACGTCAGCATCACACGAAGCTGCGGCATATATCCGTCATCCAATGTAACTAAAATATCCATAATAATTACCGCCTTAATTTTTCTACAAAAACACTCGGTCGTTTAAGTACAGCGTTTGAGCACAAAACGATCAGCTTACCATCCGGATCCGATTTTGCTGATAGCTATTACAATGCTGTCAATTCCGAGCAAAATGAAATATGTTCCTATAATAAATCCCACTGAAAAAAGAGAAAACTGAGGATATATAATCATAATAAATCCCAGAAAAACTCCTATTATATTCATAACAAGGGTAAAATAATAGTAACATCTGCCCGCGGTAATCCGTATTATATTCAAATGAGACAGTCTGGAAATACTATGAGCAATAAACCAAATAGGAAGTATAAGGATCATAATCCACTTGCCGGAACCCGGATACACTAAAAGCATAAATCCGGCCATAATACTGAAAATGCCCGAAATCAAAGATACGGTAGGTCCGAAACCTGTGTATCTCTCAGCTTTTACATAGAATATAATATCCGAAATGCCGGTAATCACAGCAATCAGTCCGTAAACAATCACTATTCCAGTTAATGTATTCTCCGGTCTGATAAAAGTAAATATTCCTAAAATTACAAGCAGTATGCCTATAATCAATTCAAACCAGCCGTAGCCGGAACGTCTTCTCATTAATTACCGCCTCCCGCCTGTTCAAGAATAGACATAAACTCGTCCCCGGTAATTGTCTCTTTTTCGTAAAGATGCTGCGCCAATTTATCAAGTAAAGTACGGTTTTCAGAAAGAATTTGCCTCGCCTTTTCATGCTGAGATCTAACAAGCTCTATGACTTTCTTATCAATTTCCTTCTGAGTGTCTGATGAGCAAACCATTGACGCATCTCCGCCGAGATACTGATTATTTACGGTCTCCATTGCAACCATATCGAACTCGTCACTCATTCCGTAACGGGTAATCATGGCTCTTGCAAGTTTTGTTGCCTGCTCAATATCGTTGGAAGCTCCCGTAGTTATCTCACCGAATACAAGCTCCTCGGCCGCGCGCCCTCCGGTAAACGTTGCGATCTTGTTTTCAATCTCTCTTTTAGTCATCAGATATTTGTCGCCTTCCTCTACCTGCATCGTATATCCGAGAGCCCCTGACGTGCGCGGAATAATTGTAATTTTCTGTACCGGAGCCGAATGACTCTGCATGGCGGCTACAAGTGCATGACCAACTTCATGATATGCCACAATCTTTTTCTCTCCGTCGGAGAGAACCGCGTTCTTTTTTTGATATCCGGCTATAACAACTTCGATGCTCTCCTCCAAATCGGCTTGACTGACAACAGTACGGTTGTTTCGCACTGCGCGAAGGGCAGCTTCATTTATTATATTCGCAAGCTCGGCGCCGGATGCTCCTGCAGCCATACGTGCAACAGCATGAAAATCGGCATCGCCTGAAAGCTTGATTTTTTTAGCATGCACCCTCAAAATCTCCTCGCGTCCCTGTAAATCAGGAAGCTCTACCGGAATCCGTCTGTCAAAACGTCCCGGACGTGTCAGTGCAGGATCTAAAGATTCCGGACGGTTTGTCGCAGCTAAAATTATTACCCCGCTGTTTCCTTCAAAGCCATCCATTTCAGTAAGAAGCTGATTCAGCGTCTGTTCGCGTTCATCGTTGCCTCCCAAGCTTCCGGAATTACGCTTTTGCCCGATCGCGTCGATCTCATCGATGAACACAATACAAGGTGCTTTTTCTTTGGCCTGCCTAAACAGATCTCTTACCTTTGAGGCTCCCATTCCGACAAACATCTCTACAAATTCCGATCCGGAAATAGAGAAAAACGGAACATTTGCCTCACCGGCTACCGCCTTGGCAAGCATTGTCTTTCCGGTACCGGGAGGGCCGACAAGCAAAAGCCCTTTCGGCATGGACGCGCCTACATCTGTATATTTCTTCGGATTATGGAGATAATCGACAATTTCCTTCAAATTTTCCTTTGCCTCATCCTCTCCTGCAACATCGCTAAAATGAATCCCTTGCGTAGACTGAACGTACACTTTGGCATTGCTTTTTCCCATGCCAAAAGCCATTGAATTTTTTCCTCCGAGCTGCTTCATCATTTTTTTGCTCATATATTGTCCAAGACATATAAAAATCAACATAGGCAAAATAAAGGTAAAGAGAAAACTAAGAATAGGCGAGGTTGTCTTCTCAATATCCTTTGCAAATGTTGCTCCGGAATTGTACAGGCGCTCCGTAAGAGTAGGGTCATTCATAACACCTGTTTTATAAACTGTTGTATTTTCCTTGTCCGAAAAAAGTATCTGCGAATCGCTGACTTCAACTTCACCGATATTTCCCTCTTCAATCATGCTCATAAATGTTCCGTAATCTACTTCTTTAACCTGCCGCTGTTCCAACAAAGGTGTAAAAATAATGTTGAAAAGCACCAGAACAAGCAACACAATTCCATAATAATAGATCAACGGTTTCTTGGGTGACTTTACTTCTTTCATATCAATCTCCATTCCTCCGCTTTAATGACGTTACAAAATAAAATCAGTCAAAACACATTACATTTCACTTAGTCTTTATCCAAGCTGTCTTTTTCCTGCTGAGTCATCTGAGCATCAATAGCCTCCATTGCAATAAGCAAAGCATGATTTGATACCTGCATCGCAAAATCAAGCGCATATTCAGCAAGTAAAATCTTTTCCTCAACCGGTATACTGCCGCTGCATTCTTCGGTCATGGAATTTCCTATCTCCTCTTTTGTCTTTTTTATAATCTGTTCAACCCTGACGTAGGCTTCAGACAATTTAGCGACAGCCGACGCTTTTGAAAACATCAGACGATTGCGCAATATCAGGGCATTCTCAGCACACTCCCTCCTAAGAGTTTCTGTTTCAGCTTTTATCCTGTCGTGACTTGCCGATTCACTAATTTGAATCCGACCGCATAGCTGTTCGATTTTCTTTTCCAGCTCATACAGCTTAACAGACAGTATTTCATGCGCCATTTCGAATAACTCCTTTGTTTTTTTCACTATTTTACATTAATACAGTCTTTTTTTCAACTGTCAATATTTTGTATATGTATAGACAAAAATGGAAAAGTGTAAAAAATTCAGCCTTTATTTAAGTCAAACTACGCTTTGGAAAACCGAGAAAAGCCTGCCATAATCAGTAAATATATATTATGGACAATTTGATCCAAATTTTTAGTATCCTCTTTATTCCAGCTCCGAAGAATACCGAGGATAGCCTGACTGTGATAGCGCAGAACAAATTTCAGTTCTGAATGACTGAGATTCTGATAAATTTCTTCCTTTGCCACAATCTGTTCAAGAATCTGATATAGTTTATCGCTTATTAAGCTTTCCACTTCGTCCCTGTAATTTGTCTGTATACTTTTTTCTATATAAGGTCTGGCATTTATTGCAACAAGAATAAAATACCGAATAGCGTCTTCCGCTCCGTTTTGGCTGCGCGCTTTTTCGAGCATTTTCTTTGATCCCTGTTCCAAAATCCACCTGAAAAGTCCTGGAATATCTTCAAAATGATAATAAAAAGTCTGACGTGTAATATTACACTCCTCTACTATATCCTTAACAGTAAGCTTCTTAACCCTCTTTTCAAATATGAGTGTTCGTGCAGATTCAGCTATTATCTCTTTCATTTCAGCAGACATCGATTAATCCTCTCGGTTTCAATAAGGAGCAAAGCTCCGTCATAAGACATTCGGTGGCAGCCGGAACAGCCTCCGGAAAAAGTGAATGGAACACGCCTCCTATAGAGGCGAACGCCTTTACACGCGAACGCCTTTACACACGAATGCCTTTACACACGAATGCCTTTACACACGAACACATTTACGCGCGAACACCTTGAAAGTCAAATTTCCTTATACGCAAACTCCTTTACATGCTAACATCTTACAGGCGCAAACATCTCGCTTTTTAGTTATATTATGTTATTACTTTACCAAAACTTTTTGAACATATCTATCTTTGTTTGCCAATTTTTCAGATTTAATATCTTATGAGCGTCAAATCTCCGATATAATTACACCTTGACTTTTAATACTGTTTATGATATATTATCAGTAATATCTGGTTAATTATTTACGGCAAGACATTACCGCTGTCCGTTAAGGAGACTAATCGTGACTGAAACAAATATCAATAATAATGATAAAAAAATTAAGCTTCTGATAATCGGAATTATTATGAACTGCGCAGGAACCGAAAAATCTTTTTTAGCTTTTGCAAATAATCTTGACTATTCAAAGTATGACGTCACGCTCCTTCTTGCAAAAAAAGAGGGAAAGCTGATTGATAAAATTCCACAACAAATTAAAATTAAAACTATGGATCAGCGATATGCGGATTTATTCCTTCTTTCCGGTGCAAACGCTGCAAAAACAATTTGGAACTGCAATATTAAACATGCGCCTCTCACAATATTTGAGATTTTACCATATGCGGTTAAAATGGTTATTAATAGAAGCAACCGTTCCGGAATCGCCACAAGACTATGGTGCCGAATGATGAGCAAAATGCCGGAGCTGAAAGAAGAATACGACGTTGCGGCCGCTTATTGGGGCGACAGAACTATGTTCTATATGTGCGATAAAGTAAAGGCAAAAAAGAAAATAGCATGGCTCCACTTCGATTATGACAACCCTCCTCGGGATGACAAACTGTATCTCAGCTATTTTAAAAAATGTGACAATATAGTAACAGTATCGTCGCGTGTTAACGACGCTCTGAAAAACAAGCTTCCCCAGATTTCCGATCGTTGTACAGTAATTGAAAATATAAACGATCCCATTACTATAGATGAGATGTCAAAGCAAGGAAGCTCATTCGATGATGATTACAAAGGAACCCGTATTCTTACTGTTGCGCGCATATGCGATCAAAAGGGACAGGATATGGCAGTGGATGCTCTGAAACGCCTTATTAATGACGGATACAATGTCCGCTGGTATTTTCTCGGAGGCGGAGACAGCACTGATATTGAAGCTCTCAAAAAACGCGCGGAAGAAAACGGAATCTCGGACAAAATTGTACTTCTCGGGACAACAGATAATCCGTATCCATACATTAAGGACTGCGGCATATTTGCACTTACCTCAAGGTATGAGGGTAAACCGATTACAGTAGAAGAAGCCAAAATGATGTGTAAGCCCATACTTGCAACCAAATACGTTTCAGCGGCAGAACAGCTTGACAGCGGCAAATTTGGAGTATTGTGCGATATAAACGAGGAAAGTATATACTACGGTCTGAAAAAACTTCTTGATTCATCAGACCTAAGGGGCGAAATTGTTTCTAATTTGAAAAACGAAGATTTTGGTAACAAGTCCGAAATCGAAAAATTTTATAATATGACAAAATAAGCATTAAATATGAACAGGGACTGCGGAAAAAAGTAAATTCCGCGGTCCCTTTCTGCGCTTTCTGTTGATTTAATTCTCTTAATTTAAATTTTCTTATAGTTATGAACTTACGTTCACGATGCCTCGGTCGAAGTCGAAGTATATGTGTTGTTTCTGAAACAAAAACAAATGTCAGTTCTGAGTTTTCTTCTGCCTCCAGTAATTAAGCTTTGGCAACTGATCTTCAAAAAATTCCCGAGCCTTTTCTGCCGGCCAATTTTTATTAGACATATGTCCTACAAGAAAATCCGTCAATTCCTCAAGATCTGTGTATACATATCTGCTATCATTGTAACACCACTTGCAGTAATCTTCATTAAAAAAGCCGTCCGATTCTTTACTTATAGATGAATCATCAAGCGGCATGCCGCAGCATTGACAAATCAATTTTCGCGGAGAACCTAAAAGAGTATTGATTGAAACATCAAAAAACTTTGACAGCAGCTTTAATGTTTCTGTGTTCGGTATGGTTTCACCGGTTTCCCAGCGCGAAACAGCCTGTCTTGTAACATAAAGCCTGCTTGCAAGTTCGTCCTGAGATAATTTGCTTTGAATTCTGAGCTGAAGTATAACGTCTTTGGTTTCCATATAAATTTTATATCCTTTCCGACAACCGTGACGCAGTCATCATCAATGCGAATTACGAACGTAAAGAGAATTTCGGCTTCAAAGTAAGACACTGCCTTGATCCTTGCGCTGCCATCAACAGATATATTATACAACCATTGTTTACTGTAAGCAAGCAACGCGCTGTTGCTATGGTATTCAATAATGAGCCAAGCTCGTTACAAGGCGTTACGTCGGCTGAGGCAAACGCTGAAGGAAAAAGTGAATGGAAACCTGAAAACTCCGCTTGCAAAGTCGAAATCTTTACACTCAAACTTTTTGAGACGTGAACCCATTTATATGTTAGCTTAGTTAAATGCGAACTCCTTTACACGTTAACTCGGCTACATGTGAACTTTTTTACACGTTAACTTAGTTACATGCGTACTCATTTCATACACGAACTTCGCTGCAAACAGGTGCTCCTTGCTTTTATTCATAATTTGAAAGTACACTTTATTTATAAGTTTTGCACTTTTCGCTCTATATTCCCCGTATTTCGGCACGAGGAATATATTTTTTTAAAATTCCAAGAAATGATTTCATTTCATCTTCACTATATGAAGTTAAGACTATTTCTGAATTATCGCTTTCTGAACTCAGGCTTTTAATCAATTTATCCCGTACTCTGCCGTCATTTTCAAAAAGAATATCTCCCGAATCCTTGTAGCATTGAATAAAAAAATTTTCATCTCCGGCAAGCATAATTCCAATCGATTCAAAATCTGCTGCTTTATGCAACGGTTTAACTACGGTTGTACGAAATTCAAAATCAACGTGTCCTTCCATGAGATAATCCGTGCTTTTCTTTACAGCTTTCAAATCTAAATTCTCTGTCCCGGTAACAAGGACGTAATTTTCGAATGAACTTTTTATATCCATTGCAATATAATCAACAGCCCGTTCATCTACCGCCCTTTTAATAAAATCAGGATTGCTGCCGTTAGTATCAAGCTTGACAAGCAAGCCTAAATCCTTAACACGACGCATAAACAACAGAACGGAGTCTCCAAATAGAGTAGGCTCGCCGCCTGTGATGCATACCCCTTCAAGAATTCCCGCCCGTTTCTTTAAAAATGACAAAATATCTTCTTCATCAATGTGAGCATTCGCATTGGTGTCCTTTATATTAACGAGCGAAGAATTATGACAAAAAGGACATCGGAAATTGCAGCCTCCCGTAAATACTGTAGCACACATTTTTCCGGGAAAATCAAGCAGCGAAAGCTTTTGAAGTCCTGAAAATATCATAATAATTTCTATGCCTTTCTAACATGAATTATTTATGCAAAAAAAATACCGCGCGAGCGGAATCAACCGCGCTTACATGTAAATTAAAATCCCGACGCGTTCAGGCATTAGGTTACGCCGTCACCAGCCGGGATATTTTTTATTTTTGTATTTATCTTTTAAGAGCAATCGCCGCGCGTGCTTTTTCCGCAATTGCAGCAGACGTTAAACCGTATTTTTCAAGAAGTGCAGGAACCTTTCCGGAACGGCCGAATGCATCCTCAATTCCAACACGAAGCACCGGCACAGGATTAGACTCAGAAGTCACAGCTGAAATAGCTTCTCCAAGACCTCCGATTATATTGTGTTCCTCAGCTGTTACAATCGCCCCTGTTCTGCCCGCTTCAGAAATCACAAGCTCCCGGTCAAGAGGTTTGATTGTATGAATATTTACAACAGCCGCATCAATTCCCTCAGACGCGAGAAGTGTACGCGCCTCAAGAGCCATAGCTACAGTAATACCCGTGGCAATGATTGTCACGTCTTTTCCGTCGGCCATTTTTATTCCCTTACCAATTTCCATTTTATATGTGTTTTCATCATATATTACAGGCACTGCCAAACGGCCGAAGCGGAGATAAACCGGTCCCTTGAAATTAATTGCAGCCTCTACAGCGGCACGCGCTTCTACCGCGTCCGCCGGATTTATAATCGTCATTCCGGGAATAGTGCGCATTGTCCCGATATCCTCAAGACATTGATGAGTCGCGCCGTCTTCCCCTACTGTTATCCCCGCATGCGTTGCTCCGATCTTAACATTAAGGTGCGGGTATCCGACTGCATTTCGGATCTGCTCAAATGCCCTGCCTGCCGTAAACATAGCAAAAGAACTGCAAAACGGAATTTTGCCCGTTGTTGCAATACCCGCCGCAACCGCGACCATATTTCCCTCGGCAATTCCGCAGTCAAAAAAACGATCCGGAAATTCTTTTTTGAACTTTCCTGTTTTTGTCGCCTCCGCAAGATCCGCATCCAGTACAATTACATCTTTATATTTTGATCCAAACTCGGCAAGCGCGCTTCCATATGCTTCACGAGTAGCTATCTTTTCACCAATTGCTGCCATTTTTATATTCCTTTCTCAATTATTTATAGTTACGGACCTGTTCAAAGCGCCGCTACAGAAGCCTTGATTTCTGCAACAGCCTGCTCATACTGCTCTTTATTCGGAGCTTTTCCGTGCCATCCTACACTATTCTCCATAAACGAAACACCTCTGCCCTTGACTGTATTACAGATGATTGCCGTAGGCTTTCCTTTACAGCTCTTTGCCGCTTTTACCGCCGAATCAATCTGCTCGAAATCATGTCCGTCTATTACTTGCACATTCCATCCAAACGATTCAAATTTTGTATCAAAAGGCGCCGGACCATTTACCTCGTCAATTGGACCGTCTATCTGGAGACCGTTATAATCAAGAAATATACAAAGATTATCAAGCTTCTTATGAGATGCGAACATTGCCGCTTCCCATACCTGTCCTTCTTCTGCCTCACCGTCGCCAAGTACCGCCCAAACACGATATTTATCTCCAAAAACCTTAGCCGATAGAGCCATTCCGCACGCCGCCGAAAAGCCAAGTCCCAAAGAACCTGTCGTCATATCAACTCCGGGAACGCCTTTCATATCAGGATGTCCCTGAAGATAGCTGTCAACCTGTCTGAATGTTTTTAAATCTTCTCTCGGAAAAAATCCTTTTTCGGCAAGAGCCGCATACAGCGCAGGAGCGGTATGTCCCTTTGACAGTACAAAACGATCGCGGTCTGCCTTTTTTGGATTGCCCGGATCTATATTCATTTCTTCAAAATAAAGATATGCGAGTATATCAGATATAGACAACGAACCGCCGGGATGACCGGAATTTGCGCTGTAAACTGCTTCAAGCGCACCCAATTTTATGTCGGCGGAAATCTTTTTTAATTCTTTGATTCTTGCCTGTTCCATTGTTGTAAAAGTCCTCCTTAAAATTTCTTATGTGAATTACAGCCATCAAATTGCAGTAACCGCATAATATCCATATTATATATTATTTTACTACACTTTCATTCGAATGTCAATAGAATATGTTTTTTTATATGATTGTTTAAATCAGATAAGTACATAATATAATCTGCAAATGATAGTCGTACATTCATAATAATAAAAAGCTGATACCGGATACATTTAAAACTGCACCCGGCACCTGCTTCAATTAAAATTCATCAGCGTATAAAATTAGTTTTTTCAGCGGGAATTCTTTCAGGCAATCCATATTTTTCCCTGCCAAGAGCTATACTCTTCATAAGAAAAATCATATTTGCGGCAAGAGAACGCATTACACAAAGTCCCTCTTTATCCTGGACAGCTTCTCCGGCATTATTTCCATGAATACTGTTCCAGTAATAGCTTGTAGCGATAGGCATACCTGATATTGCAAAATATTTGTTAAGCTGGTCAAATGTAGCCGAAAGACCTCCCCGGCGCGCTGAAACAACAGCCGCTCCAACTTTCATAGTTTTATCAAACGGCGTACTGTAAAATAACCTGTCAAGAAACGCGGAAAGCGTAGCGTTTGCAGACGCATAATAAACAGGACTTCCCACTACGATACCATCGCATTCCTTAAATGCATCCGCCGTAGCGTTCACGGCATCATCAAAAATACATTTACCGTTCTTTCTGCAGCTGCCGCATGCAATGCACCCGCGAATGTCCATTTTCCCGATGTGAATAAATTCGGTCTCAATTCCATTCTCGGCAAAAATCTTTTCCATCTCGTTAAGCGCGGTAAATGTACTTCCCGCCGGATGAGGACTTCCGTTAACAAGCAAAACCTTCATAACTATCTCCATTCCGCCGCTTCGCGGCATTAAAATATTTTTATGATTCACCATCAGCGCCAATATGAATAAAAAAGTCTCATTTATATCTATGCAAAAGCAAATGAATACTTTCTCCGTCAATCTGCAAAATATCCTTAATAAAATACCAGATTTATTCAGAGATAAGAACTTAAGTTGATACATAAACATTCCGGGCAGTCAGATGTACACTGCAAAAATAAAACGAGATATATAAACTGCAGCGGATGTTCATATACCGGTTGATCGCACAGCACAGAGCGCAATACGTAATACAGTTTTGTATCCTACTTATCTGACATGATAAAAATGCATATCTCAAAAAGTTAATCCGCCGGAATATCACGCGAAAGCTATGTCAAGTACCATCATAAGCACAAAACCGACAGCCGTTCCGACAGTTCCGATATTGCTGTGCGCTCCGGTCTGGGCCTCAGGAATCAATTCCTCAACTACCACATATATCATAGTACCCGCTGCAAAAGACAATACATAAGGAAGCACCGGAGTAACCAAAGAAGTTAGAAGTATTGTAATAACAGCTCCAGCCGGTTCTACAACTCCGGACAAAAATCCATAAAAAAATGCACGTCCTTTAGACATTCCGGAACCTACAAGAGGCATCGAAATTATCGCACCTTCCGGAAAATTCTGAATTGCTATACCGGCCGCAAGCGTAAGCGCCCCTGCGGCAGTTATAACAGAGCTGCCTTCAAGCATCCCTGCGAGAACAACTCCTACAGCCATTCCCTCCGGTAAATTATGAAGAGAAACCGCCAGTACGAGCATAGTGGACTTTCCCAATCCGCACTTTCTTCCCTCGGGACAGCTTGAATTCATATGAAGATGGGGTATAACAGAGTCGAGAAAAAGCAAAAACGCAATGCCAAGAAGAAATCCGACCGCTGCGGGAATCCACTTTGAGCCCGTATGCTCAGAGCTCATTTCAATAGCGGGAATAAGCAAAGACCAGACAGACGCTGCAATCATCACACCCGATGCAAATCCAAGAAGCATTTTCTGCAGTCTCGGTTTCATATCGCCCTTCATGAAAAAGACCATTGCGGAACCAAGCGTCGTACCGGCAAACGGCAAAAGAATTCCAATCACAGTTTTAAAAAAATCACTCATATTAATTACATGCCTTCCTAATAAAATAAATGAATCTGCAGACACAAGTCTGCCGCATCATGAAAAAAGTCAAAAGTACCATCGACAGTTTAATTTAAGT
>CDYR01043465.1_pt1 | contig 23751 bp, 20 predicted proteins | sample 557691 | NCBI WGS metagenome assembly CDYR01 (sample SAMEA3182103, study PRJEB8094) | gut metagenome | biome: human; feature: gut; material: Stool; isolation source: human stools | place: Canada | collected 2013-02-19 | reverse complement strand
GCTTAGAAGCGAACTCTCAAAAGAAAGGGCAACACGGCTTGAAGGAAGCTTCGGCACTCAAAAGCAACATTACTCGCTCTCAAGGATAAAGGCCGGAAACAGGAAGACGGAAATACTGTGGATTTTCTTTGGAATACATACGGCAAATGCCATACTGATGATAGAAAAAATCAGAAACAAAACAGCTAAAGCAGCATGATATGATTTTACTCACAGAATCAGAAGAGGTCATCAGACTTCTTCCGGAACGTCATGTCCTGTCGGATAGAATTATGTGAGAAAGCACGGAAAAATGTCAATAAGAATGGCATATGAAGTGGTCATGCCCTATCATCTTCATATGCCATCTTATTTTTTAGAGACATTTACTGAATATCCCTTTTTATTACTACATGGACGGAATGTTTCTATCCGAATGCATAAGCAAATCTTTTTTGGAAATCAGAGTGTCCCAACGGGAAAAATGCAAACAGATTTGTCATCAATTCAGGTGAACATGAACATACAGGTTCCTCCCTATGGTGGATAATTTCCTTATTTTTTCTTTTCCATTTCCCTAATCTCTTCCTCTTTTACTTTGCGCAATAAGTCGGAAGCGAAAATAAAGTTGTTCAGGCGTTCGTTTGTTGCTGTGAATACATCATTCTTAGTGCCTTCCCACTCTTTATGTCCTTGGTAGATGTAGAGAATACTGTCACCGATGCCCATTACGGAGTTCATATCATGGGTATTGATAATCGTGGTCATATTATATTCGGTAGTGATATCATGAATCAGTTCATCTATTACCAACGATGTTTTAGGGTCTAAGCCGGAGTTCGGTTCATCACAGAACAAGTATTGCGGATTCAGTGCGATGGCACGTGCAATGGCAACACGCTTTTGCATACCACCACTGATTTCGCCCGGATATTTATTTTGAGCTTCAATCAGATTGACGCGGTCAAGGCAGAATTGAGCACGTCTCAGTCGGTCGCGATAGGTGTCATTAGAAAACATATCGAGGGGAAACATCACGTTTTCCAATACTGTCAGTGAATCAAACAAGGCAGCACTTTGGAAAATCATTCCCATTTCGCGACGTAATGTCTTTTTTTCTTTCTTGTTCATGCTTAGGAAGTTACGCCCGTCATAGAGGATTTCTCCCTTTTCGGGTATCAGCAGCCCCACGATGCATTTCATCAATACTGTTTTTCCCGAACCACTCTGACCGATAATCAGATTGGTTTTTCCGTTATCGAAAATAGCATTGATATCTACCAATACATCTTTGCTTTCGAATGACTTATATAATGATTTAACTTCTATCATCCCATTAAAAGTTGTGTTAATACTAAGTCAGAGAACAAAATCAGTACACTGCTCATGACCACAGAATCTGTACTAGCCTTGCCCACGGCTATGGAGCCGCCTTCCACCGTATAGCCGAAGTAGGCCGACACGCTGGAAATGATAAAGGCAAAGAACAGTGATTTAATAAAGCTACACCAGACAAACCATTCTTGGAAACTGTATTGCAAGCCGTATTCCAAATCTTCCGCATTCAGCACGCCGCCGAACCAACAGGTGCAAAAGGCACCTATGATACCTGAGAAAATGCTAAAGATTACCAAAAAGGGAATCATAGTCATCAAAGCTGCAATTTTGGGCAGAATAAGATAGCCGGCCGAATTGACTCCCATTATTTCAAGAGCGTCGATTTGTTGAGTCACCCGCATTGTTCCTATCTCCGAAGCAATGTTGGAACCTACCTTACCGGCAAGGATGAGACACATGATGGAGGACGAAAATTCCAACAGCATGATTTCACGAGTAGTGTAACCAACTACAAAACGTGGCATCCAAGGGCTTTCGATGTTTAATTTGATTTGAATGGTAATCACTGCACCGATAAAGAATGAAATGAGCAACACAATGCCGATAGAATTTACTCCCAGTTGCACCATTTCATTGAGGTATTGCTTGAAAAACATTCTCATACGTTCCGGACGTGCAAAAGTACGTCCCATCAGTATGATGTATTTTCCTACAGTTGTTATGGGTCTTATCATCATAGTTTTCACAATTTCCTGCAAAAGTAGCCTTTTTTGTCTATATAAATGCAAAAGATGTTCTGATTTTCTGTTCTGTTATGCGTTTCCTAAACTTTTTTAGTACTTTTGTTCCAAAATTCGTAGATATGTCAGAGCTGGAAATAGAACAACAAAATGCAGTGCCCGAAAATGGTAAAATGGTATTGCGTACTGAAAATCTGGTAAAGAAGTACGGCAAACGTACTGTAGTGAGCCATGTTTCCTTTGATGTGAAGCAGGGGGAGATTGTCGGTTTATTGGGGCCGAACGGGGCAGGTAAGACTACTTCTTTTTATATGACTACCGGTTTGATCGTACCCAATGAAGGACATATTTATTTGAATGACTTGGATATCACTTCCTATCCTGTGTATAAACGGGCTCAAAACGGTATCGGCTATTTGGCACAAGAAGCGTCTGTATTCCGCAAGATGAGTGTGGAAGATAATATCGCTTCTGTTTTGGAACTGACAAAGACCAGTCCCGAATATCAAAAAGAGAAACTGGAAAGTTTGATAGCAGAGTTTCGCTTGCAAAAAGTGCGTAAGAATTTGGGAGACCAGTTGTCGGGAGGAGAGCGCCGTCGAACGGAGATAGCCCGTTGTCTGGCAATCGACCCTAAGTTTATTATGCTTGATGAACCGTTTGCCGGTGTAGACCCTATCGCAGTAGAGGATATACAGCATATTGTGTGGAAACTGAAAGATAAGAATATTGGCATTCTGATAACTGACCATAATGCATTGGAAACTCTGCGCTTGACAGACCGGGCCTATTTATTGTTTGAAGGAAAGATTCTGTTTCAAGGTACGCCCGAAGAATTGGCAGAGAATCCGGTTGTTCGCGAAAAGTATTTGGGAACCAATTTTGTACTTCGCCGTAAAGACTTCCAATTGGAAGAAGCCAACCGAAAACAGCAGATGCAAGGCTAAAAGATATATTAGTTACGTATAGGCTTAATAAATACCAAATAAAAAAGGCTGCAAATAGTTAATTCGCAGCCTTTTTTAGTCTGTATCAATCAGTAATTACATTCGTTTCGGTAATGCTTCTTTGATAACCAATTGACGGCCCATAAATTCAGAACCGTTCAGTTCGTTGATGGCTTTAGCAGCATCCTGATCATCTTCCATTTCAACAAAAGCAAATCCTTTTGACTTACCTGTTTCACGGTCTTTGATAACCTTTACAGAAGTTACTACTCCGTAAGCAGACATTGCCTGTTCCAAATCTCCTTCCTTAACACGGTAGTTAAGGTTTCCAACATACATATTCATAGTGAAAAAATAAAAATAAATAAAATAAAAAATACTCTCTGAATGGTGATTATGAATGAGATAGGGGGATTAGAACGACAGAGAGTTTACGTAAGTGCTATGCGTACAGAAGTAAAACCTTGTAATAAAAATCACTAGCTATATTATCTATCACCAGTTCGACCACAAAGGAACGCATAAAATTTGAATAAGCAAGAAAAAAAGCGACTTTTTTTTCTTTTTTTTATTTGTGCCATTTTATTTATCTTTTATCAGGCTACTTTCTGTTGTCAATTAGTTTTTTTTAGCCTGTGTATTTGGTAATTGAAAGATTAAACACTAATTTTGCAACCTCTTTAATGAGAAAATCTGAAAGAAGTAACAATTAAATAAAATAAGTCAGAATGAATATTTCATTGCAAAACGTTGACAAGGTAAGTGCATTGCTTACTGTTAATATCGAAAAGGCCGATTATCAGGAAAAAGTAGAAAAAGTGTTGAAGACTTACCGTCAGAAAGCCAACATACCGGGTTTCCGTAAAGGCATGGTACCTATGAGTCTTATCAAAAAGCAATTTGGTAAAGCTGTGCTTGCTGAAGAAGTTGATAAGCTGATGCAGGAAAAAGTAAACGAATATATCCATGAAAACAAAGTGAATATGCTGGGTATGCCGTTGCCGAATGCTGAAAAGATGCAACCGGTGGATTTCGATACTCAGGAAAACTTTGAGTTTGTGTTCGATATCGCTTTGGCTCCTGAATTCAATGCTGAAATCACAAATCAGGATACAGTAGATTATTATACGATTGAAGTGGCTGACGAATTGGTGGAACAGCAAGTGAAGATGTACACTCAGCGTGCAGGCAAATATGATAAGGTAGAAGCCTATGAAGACAAAGACATGATTAAAGGTCTGTTGGCTGAATTGGATGAAAACGGTAATACTAAAGAAGGGGGAATTCAGGTAGAAGGTGCTGTAATGATGCCGACTTACATGAAGAACGATGACCAAAAAGCAATTTTCAACGGAGCTAAGGTTAATGACGTTTTGGTATTCAACCCTGCTACTGCATTTGATAACAACGAAGCAGAACTGTCTTCATTGTTGAAAATCAAGAAAGAAGAAGTTGCGGACGTTAAAGGTAACTTCAGCTTCCAAGTGGAAGAAATCACCCGCATGGTTCCTGCAGAATTGAACCAGGAATTGTTTGATCAGGTGTTTGGCAAAGACACAGTGAAGAGTGAAGAAGAATTCCGTGCAAAAATCAAAGAAGGAATTGCCGTTCAGTTTGAAGCAGACAGCAACTACAAGTTCTTGATGGATGTTCGTGATTACCTGACTAAGAGAGTAGGCAAACTTGAGTTCCCGGATGCTTTGTTGAAGCGCATCATGTTGCTGAATAATGAAGAAAAGGGAGAAGCGTTCGTTGCTGAAAACTACGAAAAGAGCATCGAAGAACTGACTTGGCATTTGATTAAAGAACAGCTGATTGCTGCAAATGAAATCAAGGTAGAGCAAGCAGATGTCTTGAATATGGCTAAAGAAGCTACCCGTCTTCAGTTCGCTCAGTATGGCATGTTGAACATTCCTGAAGAAATGCTCGAAAACTATGCAAAAGAAATGCTGAAGAAAAAAGAATCAGTAGAATCTTTAGTGAACCGCGCCGTAGAAAGCAAACTGGCTGCTGCTTTGAAAGAAAAAGCAACATTGAACCACAAGTCGGTTACAATGGAAGAATTCAACAAGATGTTTGAATAATATTTTGGTGAGATAAGCATTGATTGCTAAATCTTACTAAAAAAGGGGGCTTTTGACCAAAAATTTTCGTTATAAGCAAAAGTTTCGATACGTCGACCGTATTTTTTTGTACTTTTGTTTGTTTGAAAAAATGGGGTTGAAAGCCTCTTTTTGTGAATAATAACTAAACCATTAAATTATGGATGATTTTAGAAAATTTGCTACTAAGCATTTAGGAATGAGCAGCATGGTGCTGGATGACGTCATTAAGTCTCAAGGCGGATATCTGAACCCTTATATTTTGGAAGAACGTCAGTTGAATGTGACACAGCTCGATGTATTCTCGCGTTTGATGATGGACAGAATTATCTTTTTGGGTACAGAAATCAATGACTATACGGCCAATACTCTTCAGGCTCAGCTCCTTTATCTGGATTCTGTAGATTCAGGAAAAGATATATCTATTTATATTAATTCGCCGGGTGGTTCTGTTTATGCCGGATTGGGCATTTATGACACCATGCAATTTATCAATAGTGATGTGGCTACTATTTGTACCGGTATGGCTGCTTCGATGGCTGCTGTTTTGCTGGTTGCGGGAACAGAAGGAAAACGTTCGGCGCTGACACACTCTCGTGTTATGATTCATCAGCCGATGGGAGGCACTCAAGGTCAGGCTTCGGACATTGAAATTACAGCACGTGAAATAATGAAGCTGAAGAAAGAGCTTTATACAATCATAGCAGAGCATTCGCATACTGATTTTGATAAGGTGTGGGCTGATTCAGATCGCGATTACTGGATGACGGCTCAGGAAGCAAAAGAGTATGGTATGATTGACGAAGTGCTGTCTCGTAAACCGGCTCTATAATATATAAGGTATAATTACATTAATATTAAGAGAAAATTGGAAGATAGTAAAACACCAAGAAACAAGAGAAAATGCAGTTTTTGCGGACGCTCTGAAAATGAGGTAGGTTTTCTTATTACCGGCATGAATGGCTGTATTTGTGACAGTTGTTCCGAGCAGGCATACGAAATTACCAAAGAAGCCCTTCGTCAGTCGCAAGGAAAGGCTGAAGAACTCAACTTGAAAGAGTTGCCTAAACCTCAACAGATTAAAGAATTCCTGGACGAGTATGTTATCGGTCAGGATGATGCGAAAAGATATCTTTCGGTAGCTGTTTACAATCACTATAAACGTTTGCTTCAGAATGCAGACGAGGATGATGTAGAAATTGAAAAATCCAACATCATCATGGTGGGTAGTACAGGAACCGGAAAAACACTGCTTGCACGTACGATAGCAAAACTATTGCATGTTCCTTTTACCATTGTTGATGCTACTGTTTTGACCGAAGCCGGGTATGTGGGGGAAGATATTGAAAGCCTTCTGACTCGTTTGCTCCAAGTGGCGGACTACAATGTGGCCGAAGCCGAAAAAGGTATTGTATTCATAGATGAAATCGACAAGATAGCCCGTAAGGGAGACAATCCTTCCATTACCCGTGATGTAAGCGGTGAGGGAGTACAGCAAGGTTTGTTGAAATTGTTGGAAGGTTCGGTTGTCAATGTTCCGCCTCAGGGAGGACGCAAGCACCCGGATCAGAAAATGATTCAGGTCAATACCAAAAATATTCTGTTCATTTGTGGCGGAGCGTTTGATGGTATTGAACGAAAGATTGCCCAGCGTCTCAACACTAATGTTGTAGGCTACAGTGCAGCCAAAGAAACGGTAAAAATAGACCGTGGTAATATGATGCAGTATATTGCACCCCAGGATTTGAAGTCATTCGGACTGATACCCGAAATAATCGGTCGTCTGCCTATTCTTACTTATTTGAATCCGTTGGATAGAAATGCATTGCGCAGCATTCTTACGGAGCCAAAAAATTCTATTATCAAGCAGTATGTCAAACTGTTTAAAATGGATAAAATAGAATTGGTATTTCAGCCCGAAGTATTCGAATACATAGTTGACAAAGCTATCGAATACAAACTTGGAGCCCGTGGATTACGTTCCATTGTAGAGACAATTATGATGGATATGATGTTTGAATTACCATCAAAGAAGGTGAAAAGCTTCGAAGTGACGTTGGATTACGCCCAAAAACAGATGGATAAAGCAAATATCTCACGGTTGCAAAATGCTTAGTATCAATATAGTAAAGGGAGAGAGAAAGAAAAATGCAATTCTTCTGAAAAATATTACTCGAAATATTCGTGTAATTTGAGAACTTGTTTATAACTTTGTTAGACAACAAAAGATGTAAAAACAAGAACGGGGAACCGCGAAAAACTATTTGAGACAATGGAGGAGAATATAAATTTGACTAACGCACTGAAAAAGTATTTTGGATTTGATACTTTCAAGGGAAACCAAGAAGCAATTATCCGTAATTTGCTGGCGGGAAACGATACATTTGTATTAATGCCTACAGGTGGCGGAAAATCATTATGTTATCAGTTGCCTTCACTCATCATGGAAGGAACGGCAATTGTTATATCTCCTTTAATTGCATTAATGAAAAATCAGGTGGATGCCATGCGTAACTTCAGCGAAGAAGACGGAGTGGCTCATTTCATCAATTCTTCATTAAACAAGTCGGCTATCGACCAGGTAAAATCAGATATTTTGAGCGGGAAGACCAAACTGCTCTATGTGGCTCCCGAGTCATTGACGAAGGAAGAAAACGTAGAGTTTCTGAGAGGCGTGAAGATTTCTTTTTATGCAGTAGACGAGGCACACTGTATCTCGGAATGGGGACACGATTTCCGTCCCGAGTACCGTAGGATCCGTCCTATTATAAATGAAATAGGAAAGGCACCTGTCATCGCGCTTACAGCTACAGCTACTCCGAAAGTTCGTATGGACATTCAGAAGAACTTGGGAATGCTGGATGCGGCAGAATTTAAATCTTCATTCAATCGTCCGAATCTTTATTATGAAGTACGCCCCAAAACGAATAATATCGACCGTGATATTATTAAGTTTATCAAGGCAAATTCAGGCAAGTCAGGCATTATTTACTGCCTGAGCCGTAAGAAAGTAGAAGAACTGGCAGAAATATTGCAAGCCAACGGCATCAATGCGCGTGCTTATCATGCCGGTATGGATTCGGCAACACGCACCGCCAATCAGGATGGTTTCCTGAAAGAAGACATCGACGTAATTGTAGCTACTATCGCTTTTGGAATGGGCATTGACAAGCCTGATGTGCGTTTTGTGATACACTATGATATTCCTAAAAGTCTGGAAGGCTATTACCAGGAAACTGGTAGAGCCGGACGTGATGGGGGAGAAGGTATGTGCATTACATTTTATTCCAACAAAGATTTGCAGAAACTGGAAAAGTTTATGCAGGGAAAACCGGTGGCGGAACAGGAAATAGGCAAACAGCTGTTGCTTGAAACAGCAGCATACGCCGAATCGTCGGTATGTCGTCGCAAATCGTTATTACATTATTTTGGTGAAGAGTTTACAGAAGATAATTGTGGAAATTGTGATAACTGTTTAAATCCTAAAAAGCAAGTGGAGGCTCAGGATTCATTGTGTGCCGTGATTGAAACAATCATAGCGGTAAAAGAAAACTTTAAAGCAGATTATATAATAGACATTCTTCTGGGTAAGGAAACTACGGAAGTACTTGCTCATAAACATGAAGAGCTTGAAGTATTCGGCTCGGGCATGGGGGAAGAAGATAAAACGTGGAATGCTGTCATTCGCCAAGCGTTGATAGCCGGTTATTTAAGCAAAGATGTCGAGAACTACGGATTACTGAAGGTGACTTCGGCAGGACATAAGTTCCTGAAGAATCCGAAATCGTTCAAGATAGTGGAAGATAATGATTTTGAAGAGGAAGAAGAAGAAACTCCGGTTCGGGGAGGTGCTTCATGCGCAGTAGACCCTGTGCTTTATTCCATGCTGAAAGATTTGCGCAAGAAGCTGTCGAAGAAGCTGGATGTTCCTCCTTATGTTATATTCCAAGATCCTTCTCTGGAGGCAATGGCAACCATCTATCCCGTTACGCTGGAAGAACTTCAGAATATTCCGGGAGTGGGTGCAGGCAAAGCTAAACGTTACGGTCAGGAGTTCTGTGTATTAATAAAGAAGCACTGCGAAGAAAATGAGATTGAACGTCCGGAAGATTTACGTGTCCGTACTGTTGCTAACAAATCTAAGTTGAAGGTATCTATCATTCAGGCTATCGACCGCAAGGTTGCTCTTGATGATATTGCCGTATCCAAAGGACTGGAATTCAGTGAACTGTTGGATGAGGTAGAAGCTATCGTTTATTCGGGTACTAAGTTGAATATTGACTATTTCCTCGAAGAAATTATGGATGAAGACCACTTGGATGATATCTATGATTATTTCAAAGAGTCTACAACCGATAAAATAGACGATGCAATGGAAGAATTGGGTGACGACTATACTGAGGACGAAATCCGTTTGGTTCGTATCAAGTTCATTTCTGAAATGGCAAACTAAGCAAAGGATTAATATATAAAGAAAGCCGGGTTTCTAAGCAGAATCCGGCTTTCTTTATATTGTATTGTTAATTACTATTAAATATAATATTTCTACTAATTTATTTAGTAGATTGTATTAAACTTTGCTTATATTTGTAGTGTATCTAACTGATAAACAAAGAAAAAATGAAAAAACTGACAGCAAAGGAAGAAGAGATTATGAATATCTTTTGGCAACACGGACCAATGTTTATTCGTGAGATGCTGGCCTTTTATAAGGAACCTAAGCCTCATTATAATACCGTGGCTACATTGGTAAAACTGTTGGTTGAGAAAGGATTTGTAACTTTTCGTGTGTGGGGTAATAGTTATCGCTATGATGCGATAGTCTCGGAGAAAGAATACAAAGGGGCGGCATTGAGTGATGTTATTTCGCAATATTATGACAACTCTTATACTCGGGTAGTGTCACAGTTCATTGAGGAGGAGAAAATGGGACTGGATGAACTGAAGGCATTGATAGCAAAAATTGAAAAAGGATAGGAATAAAAGAAATCGTTATGACTGCTTTTATTATTTATATATTGAAAAGCACCCTCTGTCTGTCTGCGTTTTATTTGTTGTACCGACTGCTGTTCAGGGGAACCACTCATTTTCGGTTTAATCGCCGGGTCTTGTTGTTGGGCTTGTTGGTGTGTTCATTACTTCCTGTGGTACATTTCACTTTAGAGGAAGAATTACCTGTGCATCGTTCGTCGCGTATGTTGGATGAGGCATTGACTAAAGTTACTTTGCCCCAAACAAGACAGGCTGAGGTGGGAGCGGTTGTTTCTGCCGATGTCGGAGAAAGTACATTTCTTTATTCCCGGTTTTTCTTTTTTCTTTATGTCGGGGGGTGTTCTTTTGTTTTGCTCCTGTTTTTGGCGGCATACATCCGTATGTGGCATCTGATAAAAAGCGCTTCCGTATATCGCGAAAGTGGTGTATGTTGGATAGTGACGGACAGGCAGGTAAGCCCCTTTAGTTGGGGAAATTATATTGTGATGAACCGTAAGGATTATGAAGCTTATCCGTTGATACGCTTGCACGAACAGATGCATGTATTTTATGGCCACTCGTGGGATAGCCTTTGGATGCAGTTATTACAGGTTTTCCACTGGTTCAATCCGGTGGTATGGCTGTGGCAGAAAGAGTTGCGTGACCTGCATGAGTATCAGGCAGACCATGGAGTAATCAGTTGTGGTATTGATGTAAAAACATATCAATTATTATTGGTGGAAAAAGCTGTGGGCACAAGGCTCTACTCTATGGCCTGCGGTTTCGACCATTGTTCACTTAAAAAACGTATAACTATGATGATGGAAAGAAAAACACCCGGATGGAAGCGCTTGTATATCTTGATAGCGTTTCCGTTGGCTGCGGGAGCCGTGTTCGTTTTCGCCCAGCCTAAAGTAGATGCGGCTTTACAAACAGTAGTAGTGAGACAGGCGGCCATGTGCGACAGCAGTTCGCTGAATATGTCGGTTTCGGCGGCTGATTATGCTGGACTGGCGCCGGATGCCGTTGCATTTGATGTGTATGTTAACCAGCGCAACCAGTTGATGATTGGCGTTTTTGACAAGATGGATGTGGTAAAGTTGGAAGGATTGGCAGATGCTGTATCGAAGAGATTGGTAGCCGACTTCTCTTCCCGATATGCCAAGAACAAGGAGGTGCCGCAGATAGTGGCTTGCATCACAGCCGACCGGAATGCGAAGATGGGTTGCGTTTACGAGACCAAGCAGCAGATAAGTCGCGGATATGAGTTGGCTTTGCGTGAGTTGAGTGCGGAGTATTCTGCCGAACTGTTGCAGCATAGTCTTTCCAACCGGATTGTTTATAATCCTCCCCGGTCTTATGGAAATCCGGTTGCAAAAGTGGCGGATAAAAACAAGCGCTTGGAAGGATTTGGCATCACGATTTTCATGGAAGGAGAAGAGAAAAGAAGTTTAAGAGATTTTACTTTACAGGAATTGGAATCTGAAATAGCTTCCTTGCTTGAAAGGGTGGACATATCGAAAAACGTGATATCCATCGGTCTGAATGTGCCGAAGGATGTGCAAGAAGGTATGGTGTATGATGTCAAGCAGGTGTTGCGTAAGTTGTATCTTTTGAAGGTCGATGTAGCTCATTAAATCTTGAGAATTGACTTCTGCCGGTGATAGTAATGAAGTTTAGAAAAAAACTGCTTTCACACAAAACGAGGCGTAACTTGTTGATATATAGTGTAGAGAGGTGAAATATACTATACGCTATGTGTGAAGGCAGATTTCACAAACTTTATTTGGATGTTCAATCAGGGATGTCTTATTTGCTGTTGTGGCCATTGCCACTCCGAAAAGACCTTGGAGTTTTTAAAAAAGTTCAATGTCTTTTTTTAAAACTTCTTGTTCTTTTTACAAAACTTCTTGTTCTTTTTAAGGGACTGTATACTGATTTATTAAATTGGGTTTGTTTGTCTGTATCTCCAATCATCTTCCCCACTTTTTTTGAATATAGAAAATTTGTACTATTTTTGTTTTTGGAAATGGCAATAGGTACTTTGTCCCATTCAGATATTTGCTGAAATGAGCACTCTAAGACTAAATTAAATCTATTAAAATACGAATGAAAACGAATCTGATTTGTGTATTGCTTTTATCCTTTTTCTTAGTAAAAATGGATGCTTTTGCTCAAAAAACAGTTATTAAAGTAGCTTGCATTGGAAATAGTATTACTTATGGAGCTAACATTCCCAATCGCAATAAAAATAGTTATCCGGCTCAGTTGCAAGCTTATTTGGGAAGTGATTACGAGGTCAGGAATTATGGAATTTCGGGTTGCACTCTTTTGTCAAAAGGGGATTATCCTTATGTAAAGACCCGTGCATTTGCAGACTCACATACATTTCAGCCGGATATTGTGCTCATAAAATTAGGAACCAATGATACCAAACCTCAAAACTGGCAATATAAAGATGATTTTATAGGAGATTATCAGCGACTTATTGATAGTTATAAATCATTACCTTCACATCCGCGTATCATTTTGCTGACTCCTGTCCGTTGCTTTCTGACGGATGATTCCTCCATCAGTGCAGAGCGGATAGCTGCTTCGGTTCGGCCTATGATAGAAGAGATTGCATGGAAAAACAAGTTAGAAATACTCAACCTGTTTAATTTGTTGGGTGACCAATGGGAATCACATCTTTTACCGGATCGCTTGCATCCGTCTTCTATCGGTGCCGGAAAAATGGCTCGTCAAATAGGTTCTTATTTGATTCTTACTGCAGGGTGTACAGAACAAGATAAAGCTGATTGGTTGCAAGGTAAAGAAGAATTTAATTTTCATGGTTTCTGTGGATATCAGTTTGATTGTGACGGGGCTGCTTGCAAGATTGTGAAACCCTATAAGGAGGCGAAAGGAAAGCCGTGGGTGATGCGTGCTCGATTTTGGGGACATCAACCTCAAACGGATATTGCGTTGTTGGAACAGGGATTTCATATTGCCTATTGTGATGTGGCTGATATGTATGGGGCGGACAAAGCTGTCAAACGTTGGAATAAATTGTATGCAAAGATGGTAAAAGAAGGCTTCCATAAGAAAGTTGTTTTGGAAGGTATGAGCCGGGGAGGATTGATTGTCTACAACTGGGCTGCACAAAATACTGATAAAGTTGCCTGTATCTATGCGGATGCGCCGGTGATGGATATTAAAAGCTGGCCGATGGGGAGAGGTGCTTCGGAGGGGTCGGATGATGATGTTCGGCAATTGCTTTCAGCATATGGATTTTCAAATGAAGAAGCAGCTTTAAAGTGGCGGAAAAATCCGGTGAACCATGCCGGGAAAATAGCAAAAGCCGGTATTCCTTGCTTGCACGTTGTGGGCGATGCGGACAAGGTTGTTCCGGTTAGTGAAAATACAGCTGTATTTGAAGAAGAAATGGAACGTTTGGGAGTTCCTGTTACTGTGATACATAAACCGGGAGTAGGGCATCATCCTCATTCGTTGAATAACCCCGAACCTATCGTACATTTTATTTTATCGGCTTTACATCGTCTCCCCAATGAATGTATCCATGCTGTTCCCGGGAATGAGTTCCGTTCCGGGGCCGGATGGGTAAAAGGTGTTGAATGGCATGAGGTGGATGCTGATATTAAAGCAACTTTGGCAAACAGGAAGCTGAAATTATTACTGTTGGGTAATTCCATTACTCAGGGATGGGGAGGCACCCGAAAAGCTGTAGCCTATAAGCCCGGCAAAGAGGCAATGGATAGAGTACTTGGTGAGAAGACGTGGGAAAGTGCGGGAATATCGGGTGACCGTACTCAGAATCTTCTTTGGCGTATCCGCAATGATGATTATAATTGTTGTAAACCGGAGGTTGTTGTGATAGCTATCGGCATTAATAATTTAATATCAGGTGAAAATACACCGGAAGAAGTGGCGGAAGGTATTGTCGCTGTTACAAAGGAAGCGGTTATTGCTTTCCCCGATTCTCGTATCCTTCTTTTAGGTCTTCTCCCCGCAGGTAAGGAGAAAGGAAGTGCAATTCGCATGAGTTGTGATAAAATTCATGCCATATTGAAAAAAAAGAAATTGGCTGGCGCTGAATATGTGAATCCTACCGAATGGTTCTTGGATGCAGATGGAAGAATACGTGACGAACTTTATAGCGGTGATTATATACACTTGACGGAGGAAGGATATAAATTAATGGCTGATAAAATAATGAAGGCTTTGTTAGAGCAGGGTTGATTATTTTTTTTGCTAAATTTTCTTTCACCCTAACAAAAAAATATTCTATCATTTTCCGGTATTGAATAAAACTCGTATATTTGCACGCAATAAATTCAAAACGCATTAAGCCCTATGTCATTTATTGCAGATAAAATTGTAATGGACGGATTGACTTACGATGATGTATTGTTAATCCCAGCCTATTCTGAAGTTTTACCCAAAACAGTCGAACTCTCGACTAAGTTCTCACGCAACATCGAGTTAAAAGTACCTTTTGTGACTGCCGCCATGGATACAGTCACTGAGGCTAAAATGGCTATTGCCATCGCTCGTGAAGGCGGTATCGGTGTTATTCATAAAAACATGTCTATAGAAGAGCAGGCACGTCAGGTAGCTATCGTGAAACGTGCTGAGAATGGTATGATTTATGATCCCGTAACTATTAAGAGAGGTTCTACCGTGAGAGATGCTTTGGCGCTGATGGCTGAGTATAGAATCGGTGGTATTCCTGTAGTGGACGATGAAAGATATTTGGTCGGTATTGTCACCAATCGTGACCTTCGTTTTGAGAAAGATATGGATAAGCGTATCGATGAAGTAATGACGAAAGATAATATTGTTACTACCAACCAGACTACCGATATGGAAGCTGCTTCACAAATTTTGCAGGAACATAAGATTGAGAAGTTGCCCGTAGTGGACAAAGATGGTAAACTGGTAGGCTTGATTACTTATAAGGATATTACAAAGGCAAAAGATAAACCAATGGCTTGTAAAGATGCCAAAGGAAGACTGCGTGTGGCTGCCGGTGTCGGTGTGACGGTGGATACACTCGACCGTATGCAGGCTTTGGTGGATGCCGGTGCCGATGCTATTGTTATCGATACAGCTCATGGACATTCCAAGTATGTTATTGAGAAATTGAAAGAAGCAAAGAAACGCTTCCCGAACATTGATATTGTAGTAGGTAATATCGCAACCGGAGAAGCTGCAAAAGCATTGGTTGAAGCCGGTGCAGATGCAGTGAAAGTTGGTATCGGTCCGGGTTCCATCTGTACAACCCGTGTAGTTGCCGGTGTGGGCGTTCCTCAGTTGTCTGCTGTGTATGACGTGGCCAAGGCCTTGAAGGGTACAGGTGTTCCTTTGATTGCCGATGGTGGCTTACGTTATTCGGGAGATGTCGTAAAGGCTCTGGCTGCCGGTGGATATAGCGTAATGATTGGTTCATTGGTTGCCGGAACAGAAGAATCTCCGGGTGATACTATCATCTTCAATGGTCGTAAGTTTAAGTCATATCGCGGTATGGGTTCTTTGGAAGCGATGGAGAATGGTTCTAAAGACCGTTACTTCCAAAGTGGAACTTCCGATGTGAAGAAATTGGTGCCGGAAGGTATTGCTGCACGTGTTCCTTACAAAGGTACTTTGTACGAAGTAATCTATCAGTTGGTAGGTGGTTTGCGTGCAGGTATGGGATATTGTGGCGCAGCTAATATTGAGAAACTGCATGATGCCAAATTTACTCGTATTACTAACGCCGGTGTATTGGAAAGCCATCCGCATGATGTAGCTATCACTAGTGAGGCTCCTAATTACAGCCGTCCTCAATAAAATGAAAAAATAATGCCGCGTTATTTGCTCGGTGTTCTCTTGCTTCTCCTTGTGTCTGTGTCCGAAATGCAGGCGCAAGGAGATGTCGTGTTGTATATTGAGGGTAAGCCTGTCTATCGTTCCGAATTCGAGTATTATTATCGAAAAGCTCCCGAGCAGACTCCTGAGGCTTATTTACCTGCTTTTATCAATTATAAACTGAAGGTAAGATACGCTATGGATAGTGGTTTGGACACTGTCTCTGCTTTTCGCAGGCAACTTTCGTTTTATGAAGGTCGTTTGGTGAAATCGTATGTGGTGGATGCCGGTATGGAGGAACAGGAAGCCCGTTTTATTTATGAACGGAACAAACAGCGACTTCAAACGAATGATTGGGTGAGGATCGCTCATATCAGTAAATATTTGCCTCAAAATGCGACTCCGGCCGCAGAACAGGCGGCGCAAGCTGTAATGGATTCTATTTATTCAGCGTTGCGGAGTGGGGCTGATTTTTCGTTGTTGGCACGCCGTTATTCAGACGATGCAGACAGCCGGCAAGTCGGAGGCTTGTTGCCTTGGATGCCTGTCAATAAGAACATGCAGGAATGGGTGAATAAATTGACAGTGCTGGAAAAGAATAAAATCTCGGTTCCTTTTTATTCTCCTTTAGGTCTTCATATCGTCAAGTGGGTAGAGCGTAAGCCTTTTGCCTCATATCACGACAAAAAGGAGGAAATACAAGCATATATGGAGCATGGAGGAGTTTGCTCTTCTTCGGTCAGAAAAGATGTTTTAGCCCTTTACCGGTCAGGGGCTTTGGCCGGGAAATATCCCGATTGGGCGTTACGTTTGCAAGAGGTACATGATGGTTTATTGGTTTCTTATCTCACGCGGAAGTATCAGGAGACAGAATATGCTTGTTCCGAAGCCGACTTGGAACACTATTTCAAGCAGCATAAATCGGATTATGCTTGGGATTTGCCTCGATATAAAGGAGCTGTTATTCATTGCAGGAATAAGAAAATGGCTTCTGTCATTAAGAAATATTTAAAGAAAAAGCCGATGGAGGAGTGGAAATCCGCTTTGGAAAAGTTGATGATGCACACGGCGGTTCCGCAAGCAAGCATAGAAGTGGGCGTATTTATTATAGGGAAGAATCAATATGTCGATAAATTAGTTTTTAAGTGTGGAAGTTTTGAACAAGTTCCCGGTTTTTCTTATACCTTTGTGATGGGTAAGAAATTGAAAAAGGGACCGGAGAGCTATTTGGATGTAAAAGAATCGGTAATCCGTGATTATCAGGCTATACATGAGGACTCTTGGATGAAAGAATTGAAACGAAAATATAAGGTTGAAATTAACCAAGAGGTTTTAAAAACAGTTAATAATAACGGAAGTAATTAATTATTGCAGTATCTTCGTTCACTATTTTAATGCTTTATGAGTATCGTGAAAAACTGGGGAGTAATACTTGTGATTGCCGCTGCCATGACTGGATGCGGTCAGGAGCATAACCATAAAGGAAAAACTCCTTTGGTGGAAGTGTCCGGCGAATTTCTGTATAAGGAAGATTTGCAGGCGGCTCTTCCTCTCAATATATCGAAGGATGATAGTGTATTGTTTGCCGAACACTATATCAGGAACTGGATAGAGGATGCGCTGCTGTTTGATAAGGCGGAGGGGAATATTCCCGATAATGATAAAATCTCCAAACTGGTGGAAAATTATCGCCGTGCATTGATTATGCACACTTATCAAGAGGAGTTGGTGAATCAGAAATTGGCAAACGATATCAGTGAAGAGGAAATAAATGCTTATTATGAAAAGAACAAAGAACTGTTCCGGTTGGACAATCCATTGGTCAAAGGGCTTTTTATAAAGGTTCCTCTCAGTTCTCCTGATTTGGGAAATGTGCGGGTGTGGTATCGGAAGAATAATCAGGACGTTATTGAAAAATTGGAGAAGTATAGTTTGCGTAATGCAGTGAGTTATGATTATTTTTATGACCGTTGGACATCTGTGCCCGATGTGGCTGCCAAGATACCTTTGAAGGTGCTTGATACGGATGCAAACTATTTGGATAAAAATAGAAATGTAGAAGTCAAGGACACGGCCTTTTGCTATTTCTTACATATAGAAGATTTCTTGGGCAAGGATAAACAAAAGCCGTTGGACTTTGCCAGAGATGAAATAAAAGAGATTTTAATTAATCTGAAGCGTGTGGAATTTATTAACAAGGTGAAAGAGGACTTGTATCAACGGGCTTCGGATAGAAACAAGATTATTTATTATTATTTGAATTCAGATGAATAAATTGATGTGTACTAAAGTTTATGCACTGTTACTGATGCTGTTCGCTGCTGTTTCTGTATATGGACAAGACAATGTTATAGACGAAGTTGTGTGGGTGGTAGGCGATGAGGCTATCCTTAAATCTGACGTAGAAAGTGAGCGGTTGAATGCTCAGTATGAAGGACGCAAGTTTGACGGAGATCCGTATTGTATTATTCCTGAACAGCTTGCTGTTCAGAAGTTGTTCCTTCACCAGGCAGCTATCGATAGTATTGAAGTTTCTGAACAGGAAGTGATTGGTCAAGTGGAAAGACGTACCAATTGGCTAATCGAACAAGTAGGAGGTTCTAAAGAGAAATTGGAAGAGTATTATAATAAGACTTCTACCCAGATACGCGAAATGCTTCGTGAGAATATCCGCGATGGCTTGACTGTGCAGAAAATGCAACAGCATATTGTGGGGGAGATTAAGATAACTCCTGCCGAAGTGCGCCGTTATTTTAAGGATTTGCCGCAAGACAGTATTCCTTTTGTTCCCACTCAGGTGGAGGTGCAGATTGTGACATTGGAACCTAAAATTCCGTTGGAAGAAGTAGAGCGTGTGAAGAAAACTTTGCGTGACTATACAGATGGTATTAATTCCGGTAAAATGTCATTTGCCACATATGCCCGTTTTTATTCTGAAGATCCCGGAACGGCGCGTCGTGGCGGTGAGCTTGGCTTTATGGGCAAAGGAGAATTGGTGCCCGAATATGCCAATGTCGCTTTTAACTTGCAGGATCCTAATAAGGTTTCAAAGATTGTAGAAACTGAGTTTGGTTTTCACATTATCCAATTGATTGAAAAACGCGGTGACCGTATTAATACCCGCCATATTTTGTTGAAGCCGAAAGTGGAGGAAAAAGACTTGGAGGCAGCTTTAGTTCGTTTGGATTCTATTGCTGATGACATCCGCAACCAGAAATTTACTTTTGATGATGCTGCTACTTATATTTCTCAGGATAAGGATACAAAGAATAACCATGGTTTGATGGCCAACAAGAATACCGGTACGGCGCGTTTTGAAATGCAGGACTTGGCACAAGTTTCTCAGGAAGTGGCCAAGATGGTGGAAAATATGAACGTAGGTGAGATATCAAGAGCATTCACTATGATAAACGATAAAGGAAAAGAGGTGTGCGCCATTGTAAAGCTGAAAAGTCGTATTAACGGACATAAGGCGACCATTTCGGAAGACTATCAGCGCCTGAAGGCTATCGTCATGGAAAAACGTAGTGAAGATAAGCTTGAAAAGTGGATCAAAGAAAAGCAAAAACATACCTATGTGCGTATTAATGAGAAGTGGCAGAAATGTGATTTTAAATATCCGGGTTGGATAAAAGAATAAATGTAGTATATTGAACCGTATGCTTGAAAAAAGAAAAAAAAATAACTCTTCGAGCAGGCATAGGATACTTTTGTTTAGTGTCCTGTGCCTGTTTGTCTTTTGCTTGTTGGCTCAGGTTAATCCCACTAAAAAGGCTGAACCGAAGCCTGCCAAGAGTAAAGTGTATCTGTTGCATTCCGATGTATTGAAAAAAAGTCCTTTAAATCCTGACCCTGATGCACAGATATTGGTTGGAAATGTGACTTTTCGCCATGATAGTGTTTATATGTATTGTGACAGTGCCTGCTTTTATGAAAAGACCAATTCGCTGGAGGCTTTTGATAATGTAAAAATGGTGCAGGGAGATACGCTGTTTTTGTATGGGGATTATCTTTTTTATGATGGAAACACACAGATAGCCCAAGTGCGCAATAATGTGCGCATGGAGAACAAGAATACTACATTGCTGACCGATAGTCTGAACTATGACCGTATTTATAACCTTGGTTATTATTTCGATGGCGGTACGCTGATGGATGAAGAAAACGTGTTGACTTCGGAATGGGGAGAGTATAGTCCTGCTACTAAACAGTCGGTTTTTAATTATGATGTGAAACTTGTAAATCCTAAGTTTACATTGACTTCGGATACTTTGCGTTATAATACAGCCAGTAAGATTGCCAATATTGTAGGTCCGTCGGATATCGACAGTGATAATAACCATATTTATTCGGAATTGGGTTTCTATAATACCCAGATTGGTCAGGCAGAGTTACTCAATCGTTCTGTATTAACCAATGAAGGCAAGCAGTTGACGGGCGACAGTTTGTTTTATGACCGTGTGAAAGGATATGGAGAAGCTTTTGACAATGTATTGTTTAACGATACCATTAATAAAAACATGCTTACCGGTGACTATTGTTATTACAATGAACTGACTAAATATGCCATTGCGACCCAAAAGGCGGTGGCGGTAGATTATTCACAGGGCGATAGTTTATTTATGCATGCCGATACGTTGCAGATGTATACTTTCAATCTGAATACAGATTCCACCTTCCGTGAAACAAGAGCATATCATAAAGTGCGCATGTACCGCACGGATGTGCAGGGAGTATGTGATTCACTAGTCTTTTCGTCTAAAGTCAGTTGTCTGACTATGTATTATGATCCGATTCTTTGGAATAATAATCAGCAGTTGTTGGGTGAGGAAATTATGATTTACATGAATGACAGTACTATTGATTGGGCTCATATTCACAATCAGACTCTATCTGTCGAAAAATTGGATTCTGTTAATTATAATCAGGTAACAGGAAAAGATATCAAGGCATATTTCAAGAATGGAGAGATGCATCAGGTAGATGTTATCGGTTCGGTTCGTGTTGTTTATTATCCGATGGAGAGCGACAGCACATTGATTGGCATGAATGTATCGGAGACAAGCCTTTTGAATATATATTTGGAAAACCGGAAAATGAAAAAGATGGTCATGAGTCCGAAATCAAATGGTACTCTTTATCCGATGCTTCAACTTCCACCCGATAAAATGAAACTGGAAAATTTTAATTGGTTTGACTATATTCGTCCGCTCAACAAAGAGGATATTTTTAACTGGCGCGGAAAGAAAGCCGGGCAGGAGTTAAAGAAGAGTAATCGAGGTGCCGCGCCTCTGCCAAATCAGGACTTGTTTAATAAAAAGAAGAAATAACTATGGGAATGTTTAAAATGGAAAAACCTCGTCGTTTCAACCACCAATACATATATGTGGATGAACGCAAAGAGAAATTGCAGAAGATGGAAGAGAATGCCAAGCGTGACTTGGGTATGCTTCCTCCGAAAGAGTTTTCTCCCGAAGACATTCGTGGAAAGTTTATTGAAGGAACCAAGCACTTGAAGCGCAGAAAAGAGAGTGGACGCAAGCCATTGACTTATGGGGCTTTGTTTATAGCTATTGGTATTTTACTTTTTATCCTGCACTATCTGGTGACCGGAGAATTAAGTTTTTAATGAATCATTCGTAGTTGTATTATGAGCGATATCATACGTTTGCTGCCGGACTCTGTTGCTAATCAAATAGCGGCAGGAGAGGTGATACAGCGTCCCGCGTCTGTTATAAAAGAATTGGTGGAGAATGCCATTGATGCCGGAGCGCAACATATAGATGTACTGGTAACGGATGCCGGAAAGAGTTCTATTCAAGTGATAGACGATGGTAAAGGGATGTCCGAAACTGATGCACGTCTGTCTTTTGAACGCCATGCAACTTCTAAGATACGGGAAGCGGCTGATTTATTTGCTTTGCGGACAATGGGATTCCGTGGAGAGGCTTTGGCTTCTATTGCGGCGGTGGCACAAGTAGAGTTGCGCACGTGTGTAGAAGGAGAGGAGTTGGGCACCAAACTGGTTATTGCCGGTTCTAAGGTGGAAAGCCAGGAAGCCATATCATGTCCTAAGGGTAGCAATTTTTGTGTGAAAAATCTGTTTTTTAATGTACCGGCACGGCGTAAATTCCTAAAATCCAATCAGACGGAGTTGAGTAATATATTGACTGAGTTTGAACGCATTGCGTTGGTCAATCCCAATGTGTCTTTTACTTTGTATCATAATGATGCCGAGTTGTTTAATCTCCCTGCCATTCAGTTGCGTCAACGTATAATGGGTGTGTTTGGGAAGAAAATAAATCAGGATCTTTTGTCGCTTGATGTGGATACTACCATGGTACGTATCTCGGGATTTGTTGCCCGGCCGGAAAGTGCCCGTAAGAAAGGAGCTCGTCAATACTTCTTTGTAAACGGACGCTATATGCGCCATCCTTATTTCCATAAAGCTATTATGGATGCATACGAGCATCTGATACCGGTGGGTGAGCAAGTATCTTATTTTATTTACTTTGATGTGGATCCCGGCAATATTGACGTAAATATTCATCCTACCAAGACAGAAATCAAATTTGAAAATGAACAGGCCATTTGGCAGATATTGGCAGCAGCTGTCAAAGAAACATTAGGTAAATTCAATGCTGTCCCTTCTATTGATTTTGATACGGAAGGTATGCCGGATATCCCTGCATTCGAGAGTTCTCCTTATGCCGGAATACAGCCGCCGAAAACAACTTATAATCCGGATTACAATCCTTTTAATACGTCTGCTGTGCCTCCTTCTTCTTACTCCTCAAAACCCAGTCGTGATTGGGAACAATTATATGAGGGCTTGGAGCATCATTCGTCGGCGCAACATATACAGAAGTCTTACCCGGATGATGGGGATTATTTTACGGCAGCTTCAATGGAGCAACCGGTTACTCCTACCTTGTATGATCATTCGGAAGAGGCGGCAATGGGAGAGAAATCATCTCAACATTATCAGTTTAAGGGACGCTTTATTCTTACTTCCGTTAAATCTGGTTTGATGATTATCGATCAGCAACGGGCACATATTCGCATTCTTTATGATCAATACCTGGAACAGATAACACGTCGACAGGGAGCATCGCAGGGCATGTTATTTCCTGATATTGTGCAATTCCCGGTTTCGGAAGTACCTGTATTGCAGGAAATCATGGAAGATTTGTCATACTTGGGCTTTGAACTGACTGATTTGGGAGGTGGCAGTTATGCCATTAACGGCATACCTTCGGGCATTGAAGGTTTAAATCCGGTGGAACTGATCCAGAGTATGGTTCATACTGCTATGGAGAAGGGAGGTAAAGTGAAAGAAGAAGTACAGAGTAATCTGGCTTTGACATTGGCCAAAGCTGCGGCTATTGTGCCGGGACAGGTTTTGACGAATGAAGAGATGAATGGCCTGGTGGATGGGTTGTTTGCTGTAGCTACTCCTAATTATACTCCTGACGGTAAAACCGTATTGTCCGTACTTCAGGAGGATGAACTGGAAAAGCTTTTTAAATAGGGATATTCAGTAAATGTCTCTAAAAAATAAGATGGCATATGAAGATGATAGGGCATGACCACTTCATATGCCATTCTTATTGCCATTTTTCCGTGCTTTCTCACATAATTCTATCCGACAGGACATGACGTTCCGGAAGAAGTCTGATGACCTCTTCTGATTCTGTGAGTAAAATCATATCATGCTGCTTTAGCTGTTTTGTTTCTGATTTTTTCTATCATCAGTATGGCATTTGCCGTATGTATTCCAAAGAAAATCCACAGTATTTCCGTCTTCCTGTTTCCGGCCTTTATCCT
>CDYR01001592.1_pt1 | contig 24029 bp, 18 predicted proteins | sample 557691 | NCBI WGS metagenome assembly CDYR01 (sample SAMEA3182103, study PRJEB8094) | gut metagenome | biome: human; feature: gut; material: Stool; isolation source: human stools | place: Canada | collected 2013-02-19 | reverse complement strand
GCTTTGAATTTTATTATTTATATTCGTTTTGATATTATTCTTTTACTTGTCAAGAGGTTCCTGTCCGAATGCTTCAAGAATTTTGTTTGCCACTGTATGAGCGAGCAGGTTTACACCTTCCGGTCCGAAATGAATTCCGTCTACATGCGGATATTCGGCTTTGCCGGCAACAAGCGGGAAAAGATCGTCAAGCATATATCCGTTTTCTGCTGCAAACTGTCTGAGAAATTCATTTCGTTTCATAACGACAGCATTTCTTTCCAAATCAAGTTTTGAATTATCAGGCTGTCCGTAGGTCATGTGGGTGCAGGTTGCTATGATGATTTTAGCTTGCGGCTGGAGACGGCGTATTACAGCAATTGCGTGCTTTATACCTTGGCAGTAGATATCGAACGGTATTTTTGTGTTATTGCAGTCTCCGTGTAGGCCGTTATTGAAATGAATAACATCGTAAATATAGTTTTGATGCATTCCAAAGAAATATTCGAGACCTGCGATGAACGCCGGATCGCCTGCACAGTGTGAACCTGCCATCTGGTCGACAGAGATTTTTCTGTCATTCAAAAGTTTCTGAACTTCTGGGCGATAATGGTGTGTCATAGAATCGCCGATGCAGGCAACTCTGTCTCTGTCGAAGAAACCGGCTTCATCCCACCAGTAATATGTCCATTCTACGCCTTCACGTTCAAAGATTTCGTTTGATTTCATAATAGGTATATCCTTCCTTTTAGCAGAAAACCAAATTTATTTGCGGTTAATATAATGACTTTTTCCGCAATTCGAGTGACATTTTAGCACAATGAATATTTAATGTCAATGGATATATTAACAATTTTTCTTGAAAATATAAAATTTAAAATCAAAATTACCGCGATATGCATAATTAAATGCGGTTTTCTTCATCGTATGCGCTTTTTACGGCGCACGCCAACTGATCTGCGCATGATGTGTTTTTGAAGCCGCAGGTATTTCCCGAAAGCTTGTCTACAATGAATTCAACAGTCTGACCGTTCAGAATTTTTGAAATTGCCTTAAGATTGCCGTTGCAGCCGCCGGTAAAGGCGATATCGGAGACGATATTGCCGTCGAGACTGAATGATATTTCCGACGAGCAGGTACCGTGGGTTTTGTATTTGTGTTTCATAGCTTTGATCACTCCTTTCTCACAACATGATTGTATGCGATTGGTTTGACTTTTCTTTATGGCGGAATATAAATAGCTGAATTATAAATAAAGGCATGTTAATTAATATGAGACATTCCTTATCGGAATGTCTCATATAAAAAATATCTTATTCAAAGATATAAACACGCATTGCTCTGCGTCCGAAATTTATGGCGACGTTTATATCGCCTCCGGTGTAGACGTCAATGCGGTCTCCGATTATCAGTCCACCGGTATCTTCGGCTTTATAAAAACCGTCAAACATAGAGTAGCCGTTTTCTCCCATAATATAGACGCTTGAACCAAGTGCTATAATATCAGGATCGACGGCGATCATACCCTCGTCGACTACTTTACCGGAGCTGGTACGGCCGTTTTCAAATTCCGGACCTCCGTATGCAGTCGCCTCAACATCACGGTAATAAGAGTAACTGTAGGCTTTTCCCCCGATTGTAACAGTTCCTCCCACGCCCTCTTCACAAATCTGTGTGACCGGTTCTGTCGTGACGGTTTCAGAGATAATCTCAGATTCTGAAAGTTCTCCGTTTATGTAGGTTTGCTTCACAATCTGGACGCTGCTTCCGTTTCGCCCTTCTTTGATTATATTGACTGTTCCTTTCGGAATGGTCTGTACGTGTGTGGTCTGAGTGGAAAATGGAACCTCGGCATTAATTTCGACTGTTTCGCTCTCAACAATATCGACGGAAATGGTCATGCCGTCGGTGACAATTACATCGTCAGCACAGCTGAGAATATCGTCATCGTCAAAGCCGAGATCAAGGCTTTTAACAAACTCCCTTGCTGTCGCAGCCGGCGCTGCGACGAGACTGTTAATTCCAAGCGATTCACATTCAAGATTTATATATGTGGTCGGACTGTAAAATGAGAATGCTTTGCCGGATGTTTCATACTCAGAAGAATTTGGAGTTACGATCCGCGAAAATCCTATATCAGAGTCCGAACTGATATGGTTTATGCATGTATAGAGAATACATATTGCAAAAATCGAGTAAATAATTGCGAAAGAGATATTGCGGATACCGATCCGTTTACGGTTTTCAGCGCGCCTTTTCGCTTTTTCTCCGGAGTGGTCAGGCATAATTACGTCTGTCGGAGCTTCGGTTACTTTACGGCGATGCAGAATACCGTTCAGAGAACTCAGACCTGTTTCCTGAACCGGAATGCAAAGCGTGTCGCACAGCATTGCCTGCGGTTCAGAATATGGTTCGGTTCGACGAAATAAATATTTGCGCTTAACATAGCAGATTGAGTATGTAGGAGAGCGAAGAGCCTTCCTAAAGCCATTGTCAAAAAATATTCCGTCGTCAATCGGTGTGACTCGGTTCATCAGGTCCCCCCTTTTTACGGAATTTCAGACATGAAAAACAAACGTCTGATGATTCAGTTTATCTGATTGGCAGAGTGATAGACTGATAAATATTAGACTGCCTGTACAGAAAAAATGAATTTTTATAAGGCTGATTAAAACCTGTCGTTTTCCAATTTAAACTATCGGGAAATAATTTTCAAGGCAATGGAGTAAATAAAATGTGAACTTTATTTTAAATACAAAGTCTTTTTTTGCATATGAAATCCATAAAAGGAATAAATTGGAAGAAAAATCAGCTTATATTTAGAAAATAGTATTGCAAAAATGGATTGATTGTGATATAATTAATGATACAAGTAATGCGGCAGGTTTTAGTCCGCATCTTTTTTCGCGTCTGCGCAATGCGGACGGAAGCTTTTAATATTTTCTTTTGTGATATATTTGCAGTCCGCTTAAAAATTGACGGTGCGGATTTAAAATAAGCAGTATTTACGATTTGAATTTATTAGGAAAAAGATGCATAATATTCAATAAGACAAGAGCCTGTCAAAGAGTGTTTCGGCGGCAGAGTGTACGCCGCTGAAAATGAAGTGGATCTACTGCCATATAGAGACTAACGCCTTGACAGCTGCATGTTTTTACAGTTGAACGCTTTGACAGATACATGCTTTTACAGCTGAATGTTTTGACGGTTATACGCCCTGGCTTTATCACTTGGCGGTTTCTTTTAATAAATCTGTTAAAAGATCTGACGTCTTAGCGGCTTTCTCAATAGTACGGTGGGCACATCTTCATTTATTATAATTATATACAGGAATGTATAGGAGGTTTCTTATGGCCCATATCCAGGAAAAGGCGCTGTGTAAAATCGACGAAATCTGTGAGAAATACGCCGATGAAAACACGCCTCTGATGATGATTCTCAGTGATATCCAAAATGAATTCGGATACATACCACTTGAAGTTCAGGAGCGCGTGTCTGAAAAGACCGGTATTTCGGTTGCTGAGATATACGGTGTTGTAACATTTTACTCGTTTTTCTCTCTAATGCCTAAGGGCAAATATATAATTGGATGTTGTCTCGGGACTGCCTGTTATGTTAAAGGCGCAAGCCATGTAATAGACAAGTTCTCTGAGCTTCTCGGAATCAGTCCGGGGCAAACGACTGATGACGGAATGTTTACTCTCGACGCGCTCAGATGTATCGGTGCATGCGGAATCGCGCCTGCAGTTACAATTAACGGCAAGGTATATCCGAAGGTTGCGGTTAATGATGTCTCCGGAATTATCGAATCCTACAGAAATGCCTGAAAAAGCTCTGTATTATAAATGAAAGGAATTGGCTTAAGATAAAATGATTAAGACACCTGAAGATCTCAGACAGAGAATAGAAAAGAATTCTCAGTATCTTGCCGGAAAATTTGACGGTGCATGCGGCAAACGCGCAATCGTGCTTTGCGGAGGCACCGGATGTCTTTCCTCAAATTCTAAAGAGATAAGAGAAAAATTTGAACAAATCATAGAAGAAAAAAAGCTTGGAGACAGAGTTACCGTAAATCAGGTCGGTTGCTTTGGATTTTGTTCGCAGGGACCGTTTGTAAAAATATTTCCTGAGGACACGCTTTACAGGCTTGTTAAGCTTGAGGATGTAGAGGAAATAATTGAGAAGGATATTGTTGGCGGAGAGATTGTCGAACGCTTGCTCTATGTCGATCCTGCAAGCGGAGAGAAAGTTCAGAAGCAGGACGATATTAACTTTTATAAGAAGCAGCATAGAATTGCTTTGTACGGCTGTGGAACTATTGATCCTGAAAATATAGATGAAGCTCTTGGTTTCGGCGCATACTCCGGACTTGCCAAGGCACTTTCTATGGAGCGTCAGGCGGTTATTGATGAAATTCTTGCGTCAGGACTCCGCGGACGCGGCGGCGGCGGATTTCCAACGGGCAGAAAGTGGCAGTTTGCCTATAATCAGGACAATGATGAAAAATATGTTGTCTGCAACGGTGACGAAGGAGATCCCGGAGCGTTTATGGACCGTTCGATTCTTGAAGGGAATCCTCTTGCGGTCATTGAGGGGATGGTAATTGCAGGTTATGCGATCGGTGCCAAAAACGGATATTTCTATGTTCGTGCTGAATATCCCGTAGCTGTTTCCCGTCTGCGTATCGCAATCGAGCAGGCTACAAAGGAAGGGCTTCTCGGAGAGAATATTCTCGGAACCGGATTCAGCTTTAATGTACATATCCGTTTAGGTGCAGGGGCGTTTGTCTGCGGAGAAGAGACGGCTCTTTTGAACTCTATTGAGGGAAAACGCGGAATGCCTCGTCCTCGTCCTCCGTTCCCGGCGGTTAAAGGTCTGTGGCAGAAGCCTACAATTGTCAATAATGTTGAAACACTCGCATGCGTTCCGTATATTTTACGCAACGGCGCGGATGCATTTGCAAAATTCGGTACTGAAAAATCAAAGGGTACCAAGGTATTTGCGCTCGGCGGAAAAATAAACAATGTCGGACTTGTTGAAATACCGATGGGTACAACGCTGCGTGAGCTAATTTACGATATAGGCGGAGGAATTCCGGGCGGAAAAGAGTTTAAGGCTATACAGACCGGTGGACCTTCCGGAGGATGTTTAACGGCCGAGTATCTTGACGAGCCTATTGATTTCGATAATCTTGTTGCCAAAGGCTCTATGATGGGTTCCGGCGGTGCTATAGTTATGGATGAAGATAACTGTATGGTTGACGTTGCTAAGTTCTATATGGAGTTTATATGCGACGAGTCATGCGGAAAATGTACGCCGTGCAGAATCGGAACGAAACGTATGCTTGAAATTCTGACAAAAATTACAGAAGGAAAAGGCACGATGGAGGATCTTGCGGCGCTTGAAGAGCTTGCCCGTACGGTAAAGACGAACTCTCTCTGCGCGCTCGGTCAAACATCGGCCAATCCGATTGTATCGACGCTGACACATTTTAGAGATGAATATATTGCGCATATTCAGGATAAGAAATGTCCTGCAAAGGTCTGCAAAAAGCTTATGCAGTATAAGATTGATCCTGCAAAATGTAAAGGGTGCTCTCTCTGCGCGCGTCAATGTCCTGTTTCCGCGATTTCCGGACAAATCAAATCTCCGTTTGAAATTGATCAGGAAAAATGTATAAAGTGCGGTATGTGTATGTCGTCCTGCAAATTCAAAGCTATTTCTAAGGAATAACCGGGGAGGAAAACGGTAATGGCACTAATTAATATAAAAATAGAAGGTTATCCCTATCAGGTTGAAGAAGGGATAACAATTCTCGAGGCCGCAAAACGGTGCGGATATGAGATTCCTTCTCTCTGTGCATATAACCACGGTGAATGCAATCAGGGTTCATGCCGTGTATGTCTTGTTGAAGCTACCGGTGCGAGAGGTCTTGTGGCATCGTGCGTATATCCTGTTTCAGAAGGAATGGAAATTACAATATCCTCTCCGAGAGCTGTAGAAGCGAGGAGAACATCTGTTGAGCTCCTTCTTTCAAATCACTCTATGAAATGTCAGCAGTGTGCAAAAAACGGAAACTGCGAGCTTCTCCGCGTGGCTAAAATTACAGGAGCGAGGGAAGATAAGTATACGGGCGAAAAAACTCCTGTTACTGTGGACGAGCTTACGCCGTCTATTGTTCGTGATACATCGAAATGTATACTTTGCGGACGCTGTATAGCAAGATGTTCGTCCGCGCATGGACTTGGCGTTCTTGGCTATGAAAACCGCGGATTTAAGGCTATTGTGGCTCCGGCGGAGAACCGTTCGTTTGCAAATTCTCCCTGCATTATGTGCGGACAGTGCGTAAGCGTATGTCCTACAGGTGCGCTTATGGAGAAATCTGAAATCGAGAAGATTGATGAGGCTAAGAAATCAGGAAAGTTTATTGTTGTTCAGACGGCTCCGGCTGTTCGTGCCGCGTTGGGTGAAGAGTTTGGCATGAAGATCGGCACACCTGTTACCGGTAAAATGGTTGCAGCACTGAAGCGTCTTGGTTTTAATAAGGTTTACGATACGAATTTTGGAGCTGATCTTACGATCATGGAAGAGGCAAATGAGCTTCTTGACAGAATGAATAACGGCGGCGTGCTTCCGATGATTACATCATGTTCTCCGGGTTGGGTAAACTATGCCGAATATTATTATGGAGATCAGCTTGATCATCTTTCTTCCTGTAAATCGCCTCATGAAATGTTCGGAGCTATCGTTAAGTCATATTATGCTGAAAAGAATAATATTAATCCGCAGAATATATTCGTAGTTTCAATTATGCCGTGTACGGCTAAGAAATATGAAAAGGAAAGAGAAGAGCTTGTTACCGGCGGGCTTAAGGATGTTGACTGCGTACTTACAACCCGTGAGCTTGGTGATCTTATCAAGCGTTCAGGTATAAACTTTACCGCGCTTCCAGACGAGGAATTTGATGACGATCTTCTCGGAGATTATACGGGAGCCGGAGTTATTTTCGGAGTTACCGGCGGTGTTATGGAAGCTGCTCTGCGTACTGCATATTTTTCTCTTACCGGCAAGGAACACGAGCTTATAAAATTTGAACAGGTTCGCGGTTTTGAAGGGGTTAAGGAAGCAGGTATTGAAATCGGCGGCAAGACGATTTGGGTGGCCGTTGCCAGCGGAATGAAGAATGCAAAGGTTCTTATGGATGAAGTACGGGCAGGAACATCGAAGTATGCGTTTATTGAGATTATGGGATGTCCCGGCGGATGTGTTGCAGGCGGCGGTCAGCCGTATGTTAAGCCGTGTTTCCTTCCCAATGAGGATATAGATATTCTTGACACATATAAGGAAAAGAGGGCAAATGCACTTTACAGCGAGGATGAACGTCAGGTTATCAGACAGTCCCATAACAATCCTCAGATTAAACAGCTTTATGATGATTATCTCGGAAAACCCCTTTCACATAAGGCTCATGAACTTCTTCATACGACATATTCTGCAAAGAAAAGATTCAAATAAATATTGGAATGTATCCCGTCTGGATAGATATTTTCTGTTCAGACGGGATTTTTTAGGTTTACTGAAATGTGGAATATTTTTTCGACTATATTTAATTATTTTTTGATAGATACTTGAACTTATGGAAGTTTTGTGCAATAATTATTATGTAATACAATGGTTATTATTTATTTGGCTTTACCTATCGCATTTTCAAGCATACCCTTAATCTTATGAACATCAGTATCTGATGTAAATTAATGTTTGACGGGTGTTAATATTTGACGGGTGTAAATATCTGACGGGTATTAATATCTGATAGGTATTAATATCCGGAAATGGATTACACTTTCCAAAGCTTCGGAATATGCGTAAGGAAAATAGTTTTATTAATATACAGAAGGAATAGAAAAATGAAGGTTTTTGATGCGCATGCTCACATATATCCTGCGGCCGTTGCTGAAAAGGCGGTAACATCGCTTGGCAAATTTTATGATTTTACTCCCGACGGACGGGGAACAACGGATGACTATATTGAAAGTTCTGTCGCCGCCGGATGCGAAGGATTTTTAATTCTCGGTGTTGCGACAAACGCCCGCCAAACTCCGGCTGTTAATGATTTTATTGCTGATTTTATAGGAGAATCGCGTAATAACGGATTTGATGCGTATGGATTTATGGGAATAAATCAGGATATTCCCGATATTGAATCTGAAGTAAAACGCAGTATGGAAAAAGGTCTTTGCGGCGTTAAAATTCATCCGGATATTCAGCAGGTTGATCCGCTCGATCCGCGGCTGTATCGTCTTTATGAAATTCTGCAGCAGTTAAATTTACCGATTTGCTTTCACGTGGGAGATGTCAGACCGAGGTATAGGTATTCAGAACCGGGAAAAATTGCAAAAGTCGCAAAGGATTTTCCGAAGCTTCGTATTTGCGCAGCTCATTTTGGAGGATATTCAGTGTTCGAAGAGGGAAGAAATGTTTTGTCAGGTCTCGGAAATGTATGGGTGGATTGTTCATCTTCTCTGTGGCTTATCACTCCTGAGTATGCTCATGAGCTTATAATAGCGTTTGGTCCCGATAGAGTAATGTTCGGAACTGATTATCCGGTAAAGTATTGCGATGACGAGCTTAAACGTTTTGCAGAACTGCCGCTTGCTGCGGAAGAACGTGATGACATTCTTTGGAATAATGCTCATAAATATATATTAGGAGAATAATATTCGTAAAAAATATTTTCTTTACTCAATCTTAACCGGTTGTATGATAAAATATAATTATTGTCTTTAATGAGGAAAATTGAGGTGAATTTATGTCGGCTGCTGAATTTATTAGTCAGATGATGCATAATCCTATGCTTATGGTATCTGTGGTGCTTACGTTAGGCGTTATTCTTGTAAATGGATGGACGGATGCGCCGAATGCAATTGCCACTTGCGTTTCTACAAGGGCAATTGGTGTACGTAAAGCGATCATTATGGCAGCGATTTTTAACTTTCTCGGTGTACTTGTTATGACGGCGCTCAATGCATCTGTTGCTATGACAATATATAATATGGTAGACTTTGGCGGAGATGCCCGGATATCATTAATTGCTCTCTGTGCTGCCATGGCTGCTATAGTTATCTGGGCGACAGTTGCGTGGTATTTCGGAATTCCGACAAGTGAAAGCCATGCGCTGATTGCAGGTATTTCAGGTGCGGCGGTTGCGATTAACAATAGTTTTGACGGAATAAACGGCGCTGAGTGGATAAAGGTAATTTACGGTATTGTATTTTCCACTGTTCTCGGTTTCATAATGGGATTTATTACATCAAAGATAACAGTTTTTATATTCAGAAATCAAAACAGAATAAAATCAGAAAGATTTTTCTCCGGTGCACAGGTGGCCGGAGGAGCTGCGATGGCATTTATGCACGGAGCGCAGGATGGTCAAAAGTTTATGGCAATTTTTTTGCTTGGCGCTGCTTTTGCAAACGGTCAGGCTTACACGTCATCCTTTACTGTTCCTATTTGGCTGATGGTTATCTGTTCTTTAGTCATGGGACTTGGAACTTCTATAGGCGGATACAGAATTATAAAATCGGTCGGCATGGATATGGTTAAGTTGAAACCGTATCAGGGTTTTGCGGCGGATTTGTCAGCTACGCTCTGTCTGCTTTTATCGTCTCTTACCGGTATTCCGGTGAGTACGACGCATACAAAAACAACCGCAATTATGGGAGTAGGAGCGGCTCGCAGAATAAGGAACGTAAATTGGAGTATTGTTAAAGATCTTGTGCTGACATGGGTTTTCACCTTTCCGGGGTGCGGAGTACTCGGATATATTATGGCGAAACTGTTTTTGATTATATTTGCATAGTGTCTAAGAAAGGAATCTTTTGTTTTTAAAAGGATGCGGTGATTAAAATGGCGAAGCATAAAAACGATTATTTTAAATTAGCTGAACAACAGGTAGAATATTGTGTTAAAGCGGCAGAGCTTCTGGAAGAAATTCTCTGCAAATATTCAGCGGAGGAATTATCGGTTAAACGCGGTAAAATGCATGATATTGAGCATGAAGCAGACGAGATACATCACGATATATTAACCCGCTTGTCCGCTGAATTTATCACGCCGATTGACCAGGAAGATATACTCAGCTTAATACAGATAATTGACGATGTTACGGATGCTCTTGACGAGGTAGTTTTAGAGTGTTATATGTTCCATATTAACGATTTACCGTCGGGGGTTCCCGAATTTTCTAATATCGTATGCCGTTGTGTTAAGGCTTTGCATGAAGCAATTAAAGAGCTTAAAAACTTTAAGAAATCCAAAATACTGCGCTCGCTGCTTGTTGACATTAATACAATTGAGGGCGAAGCGGATACGGCTTATGCAGAGCTGATATATTCGCTTTTCAGTGAAGAAAGCGAAACAAAGAAGCTGGTCGGAAACAAAGCGATATGCGAAAGTCTGGAGGAATGCTGCGATCTTTGCGAGCATGCCGCTGACATCATATATCAGATAATATTAAAAAATACTTGAAAACAATTCATAATATATGCTCATAAAAATATGGTATACTGTTTAAGCCGCTCGGAAATTGTACATTTCGTACAATTCTGAGCGGCTTTTATACGATTGCATTAACATTTAAGCGTTTTACTAAACGGATGCATACTATTTTACGGTTATATTGGCCGACCGATAAAATGATTTCACGGTCTATTATTTTTTAGATGCCTTCGCTGTCTGCATATTTGTTATAGAGACGGGAAAGACGGTTCCATGTAATCAAATCGACGTCGCCTGTTTGAGGCAGATCGTTTAGCTTTTGAATCATTTCTACTGCTGCCTGTGTATTTTCATCGAAGTGTCCGTTGACATTGACAAATAATATATCGTCTGTTGCAACACTGATAGTTTGAAGCATAATTTGAATTATGGTGACGAGATCGTGTACTTCACCTTTTGATACTACCCGTGCGGCGAGATTTCTCTCAAATGGTGATATAGAATTACTTGACCCTGTAATAATATCAATTGCGCTGTTTGCGTCTACAAGACTTTCGAAAGTTGTTTGATCAAGAACTCCGGTAGGCGGAAGCCCTATATATTTTTGAAAATTACGTATTTGAGCTTCAGTTTCGGGACCGTAAATTCCGTCAATTTGAACAGGACTTATGCTGGCTGTGAATCTTGACAGACGAAAAATGATTTTTTGTGCTTCCCGTATAACGTCTTGGTTTGAAGTTTTACTTTCCATGACTTGATTTTCCTCTCTTATTATAATTTGTAGTTGCCGCTATTCCGACCATTGGCCTTCGGAACGTGTTCCTCCTGTTAAAATACTTTCATACTGTCCCGCAATTACATTCCATGTGGCAAGATTTACCACGCCTGTTTCCGGCAGACCGAATATTCTCTGTACGGTTTTTACTGCGTTCTCGGTTGCTTCTCCGAAAATTCCGTCAACGGCCAGTGTTCCGATTTCAGGATAAACTGTCGCAAGTGTGTTCAAATATGTTTGCAGAAGCCGTACGTATTCTCCTGTTGAACCGACCAAAAGGCTTATTCCCGGGAAAGGCTTCGCGTTGTATGCATAATTTACATCCGGCAGGGAATTTATAATTCCGAGAAATACATCGTACATCTTGAAAAATGTATCCGCGTCCACAATACCCGTCTCCGGCAGATCGTACGCGCGCTGGAAAGCGGATACGGAATTTGCTGTTTTCGGTCCGAAAATTCCATCTATAGCAACTGCCGGAATAGTATTATTGTAAAGTGAAATCAGGCTGAGGTAATACTGTACCAGCTCCACTCCGTAGCCAGTGCTTCCTTCACGGAGATCAATGGGATATATAAGCGGCAGCTCGCTGAAGGTGAGCTGTTCGGAATTGAGCTCGTTAAGTCTCTTTACCGCGCTGTATACACGAAGAATTTCATACCAGGTTGCTCTTCCGACTACGCCGTCGGGAACAAGGTTAAAGGTCTTTTGGAATTCAATAACCGCGTTTCTGGTATCTGTACCGAAAAATCCGTCGACGTTTGCAATTTTAGGAATATTAGGATAGTTTACGGAAATGCGGTTAAGACGTGTTTGTAAAAGCGCGACGGAATTTCCGCCGAATCCGAGTCTCAGCGGCAGCGGCGGTACACTTTCCGTTATAGATCCTACCGGGGCATCTTCGACAAGTTCTATATCGTCTCCGTAATAATGCTGCAAAATTTCAAACGCTGTAAGCCCGCTTTCCGCAAGCGCGACAGATCCCCATTGGGACATACCTTCGCAGGTAGTTGTTGTTCCGTTACAATACTGAGCGAATAATGGCTCTACTGAGTTTATTCGTCTTATGTATGTTCCAAACAAATCATCGACGATATGCGAAATATTTTCAAATATATCGCGGTTGTTTACAAATGACTGATCAATTGCTGTTGACGAGGTTATGTCAAAATTATACCCTCGGCTGCGGTAATATTCCGTATAAATACGGTTTAACGCGAATGAAATCTGGGCAAGTATATTGGCTCTGAGCGCCGGTTCCGGCCATGTAGGATACAGCTCGCTTGAAGCGACATTTTTTATGTAGTCTGAAAAGCTGACGGTCACATTAGGGGCATTGGACGACGGAGAGCCAAGATGAACGGTTATAGTTTCAGGTATAACCGGAATTAATGGATTCTGAGCTTCTGTAGGCATATGTTTTCTCCGATTTTAATTAAAGAATTTGGAATTAATAACTGGTTACTTGTTTTGCGGCATATTTTCATTGAAAAAAAGAGTTTTTCCGTTTCTTGGCGTGTAATCCGGAGAAACAGGTACAAGAGATACACTCTGAATTGAAGTAGTATTTGGAAAAACCGCTACTCCTATATTTCTTGCGCCGTAGTATCCTTCTGCATCGGTATCAATATTATAAACGCTGTATGCCGTTTTTCCGGGGGTCATACTTTCCGATATGCTTGGAGTAGGAAGCGATATTTCTGGTGTTTTTCCGCTTCTGTCAGTTTCAAGAACACGAATAATTCCGGAGTCATTGTCCGATATTGTCACAAGCGCACCTACGATAGGGTATGCGCCTGACGCCGCGGAAACCTGCACAATAAGATTTCCAAAACCTGTATAACTTGGGTTGACTATTCCGCCAGGATTTTCAGATGCGGAACCATTTTCTGTAATGTTTGAATTTTGGTTTATATTTGGGCTATTCAAAACGGAGTCATTGTTAGAGTTTTCATTGTTTTGACTGATAGCCGGGTTTGTTATCTGAGTATTGTCATCTGTCATATGATTTATCTCCTTTGGACTTTATTCTCTATTCATTAAAATATGTTAAACAGAATAATTTGGTGCAGCTTTTTGATGTATTTCAGAAAATTAACTAATCTTTATTTTCTTGAATTATGAGCTTATTTGATTGAAAAGTAATCCTTATATTTCTTAATATATTGCAGTTTTTTGGATATTATGGTATAATAATAAATAATTAAGCTATTTAAGGAGAATTCTAATGTTTAAGAAAAGATTTTTTGCAATGCTGTTGTCAATTTGCGTTATGTTTGCTGTAATGCCGATGTCAATTTCAGTAAATGCATATATAAAGTTTGTATCGGGCTTATTTTATGATATATATGAATATTATATCATCGATGGGGACGTAACGATTGTCAATTGCGATTCGGAAGCAAGCGGTAATATAGCTATTCCTGAAAAAATAAACGGATATGCTGTAACAGCTATTGATAGCTATGCTTTTTTCGATTGCAGTAGTATAGTAACTATAACGATCCCAGACGGAGTAACAAGCATAGGTGATTGCGCGTTTTTCGGCTGCAGCAGTTTAACAAGTATAAGTATATCTGACAGTGTGACAAGTATTGGTAATAATGCATTTTGCGGATGCAGTAGTTTGATAAACATAAAGCTTCCTAATAGTTTAACAAGTATTAACAGTGGCGTTTTTCATGGGTGCAGGAGCCTAACAGATATAAACATTCCGGATGGCGTAACAACTATTGGTAATTCAGCATTTGCATTTTGCGAAAGTTTAGCAAGTATAACGCTACCGGACAGAATAATAAGTATTGGTGATAACGCCTTTAATAATATCAGTAATTTAAAAGTATACTACAAAGGAAGCAAGGCTGAATGGAAAAACATTTTTATGCATAGCAGTAATAATCGGTGGTTAATTAACGCTGAGGTTCTTACGACGGCTGCAAATGAAGTGATATCGGATATATATACATATACCGTTGATGACGGTGTTGCGACTATTATTGATTGCAAATCAGAAGCAAGCGGAGACATAGTTATTCCTGGATATATAGACGGTTATGCTGTAACAAGTATTGGCAATCGTGCTTTTGAATATTGCAGCGATCTTAAAAGCATAACACTACCGGAAAGCGTAACAAGTATAGGAGACTTTGCTTTTATCGGCTGCGGCGGTTTAACAAGTATAAATATCCCTGACAGTGTAACAAGCATTGGCGATTATTCTTTCGAGAATTGTTACAAATTAACAAATGTGACTATCCCGGATAGTATAACAAGTATTGGCAATGGTACTTTTAAGAAGTGTATTAATTTGATGAGAATATACATCCCGAACAGTATAACAAGTGTTGGTGATTTTGCCTTTGATGGCTGCGTCAGCTTATTAAGTATAACACTTCCAAACAGCATAAAAAGTATTGGCGATTCTGCGTTTTACGACTGCGGATGTTTGACAAGTATAAATATTCAGGATGGTATAACAAGTATTGGCAATAGTGCTTTTAAAAATTGCAGCAATTTGACAAGCATAGATATTCCTGACAGTGTAACGAGAATTGGTGATTCTGCATTTTCCAATTGCATTAATTTAACAAGTATAACGCTTCCAAACAGCATAACAAATATTGGCGATTATGCACTTCACAACTGCCGCAGTTTATCAAATATAGTTCTCACAGAAAATATAACAAGTATTGGCAATGGTGTTTTTGAAAGCTGTAGCAGTTTGACGAGTATAAATATTCCTAACAGTGTAACAAGCATTGGCAGGTATGCTTTTTATGGATGCGGTAATTTAACTGACATATCCTACAGTGGCAGCGTGGCTGACTGGAAAAATATCCTGATTTATAGTGGTAATTGGTGTCTGCTTGACGCTGCAGTTCTTATAAGAGCTGTAAATGAAGAGATATCTGATATATATACATATATCGTCGAAAACGGGGTTGTGACTATTATCGATTGTGATTCAGCAGCAAGCGGAGACATAGTTATTCCAGGGAAAATAGATGATTATGCTGTAACCGGTATTGGTATCCGTGCTTTTGAATACTGCAGCAGTTTGACAAGTATAACTATACCTGACAGCGTAACAAGTGTAGGAGCTTTGGCCTTTGTCGGATGCAACGGTTTGACAGACACAACGATTCCGAACGGCGTAACAAGTATTAGCGATTCTGCGTTTTCCGACTGTGGCAGTTTGGCAAATATTTATATTCCTGACGGACTGACAAGCATTAATGATTTTGCTTTTTCACGCTGCAGCAGTTTAACAAGTATAATTATACCTGATAGTGTAACAAATATTGGTGGTTCTGCATTTTACGGCTGTGAAAGTTTAACAAGTATAATTATCCCTGACAGTGTAAAAAGCATTGGAGATTTTGCATTTGGCGGTTGTGTCAGTCTAACAAATATAAATATTCCGGACGATGTAAATAGTATTGGCATTTCTGCATTTGATGACTGCATTGGCTTGACCGATGTATATTATGGCGGAAATGAGACTGATTGGAAGAACATAGTAGGTGAAGAAGATAATATTTTTTCCGATGCTAATGCGGAATTGGTTTATGTTACTATTCATTATAATTATGGAGCGGTGGTTGATTATGATCTTAACGGAGACGGAGTATTCAACACAAAGGATCTTGTTCGTTTAATGAAGTATATTGCGGCAGATGGAGATGGAATTGAGATGTCTGAAAGTGCAGATATTAACGGCGACGGAATAGTAAACTCCAAAGATGTAGTAAGGCTTATGAAATTCCTTGCTAAGACGGAGTAAGGATTTTATTAGGCCATCTTAAAATCGAAATAAAATAGCGGTTTTTTATTGAACTACCGCATGAGAATATTTTTATGTAAAAAAACCATCCGTACAACGGATGGTTTTTTACTCTTTGATCAAAACTGTATAAAAGTATTTAAAGCCTTGTCAAAGTCAGTTATTCATTGTCTATCTTGTGCCGCTGAATTTTCTGCGTTGTTGTTTTGGGAAAAGGAGTCTTTCGTATTTCAATTCCTTTTATTTGTTTAAAGGACGCTATTCGCTTGTTTAACTTAGTAATTTCATTTCTGAAATAAATATTTATATCTTCGTCAGCCGTTATGTTTTTTTCTTTTGCTCTTTCAAAGTCAGGAAATATAATAGCGGTTACATTTATTGCACCGTCTTTTTCCGACTTTCTGCCGACGACGGTGCATTCTTTAATTAGTTCAATTTCTCCGAGGTATTCTTCTATTTCTTCGGGGAAAATATTTTTTCCGTTATTGAGTACGATTACGTTTTTCTTTCGTCCGGTTATAAAAAGATAGTTGTCGCTGTCGATATATCCGCAGTCTCCTGTGCGGAACCATCCGCGGTCAGAAAGCACATCGGCTGTTGCCGTTTCATTTTTGTAGTATCCGAGCATAACGTTATCACCTTTGACGACAATTTCTCCCGTCTCGTCATTAACATCGTCACGGTCTATATAGAGCTGCATATTTGAAAGCAGCAGGCCGCAGCTTCCGCGTCTGGTATACTCAAAAGGCGCTACTGCAATTACGGGAGAACATTCTGTTATGCCGTAACCCTCGGAAACTGAAATTCCGAAAGAGGCAAATTTTTCGGTCATGTCCGGCGGCATCGGAGCGCCGCCGCAGATAATTCTTGTCAGTCTTCCCCCGAGCTCAGAAGTCACTTGAGAGAAAAACGCTTTTCTGAGATCAATTCTGACACGACGGAGCACACGGTCGGTTTTCATTAGCCACTGAAGTGTTTTATCAAGACCTTTTTTGCGGGCTGTATCCATGATTTTTTTATATATCGTCGTTACGAACAGCGGAACAAGCGCAAGAATTGTGGGTTTAAAGTATTTAAAATCACGTGTCGTATTTCTGATATTGTCATTAATGCAGACTGTGGCTCCGACTGCGTATGCGGCAAGAATTCCGGCTGTCATTTCGTAGGTGTGATGAAAGGGAAGTACAGAGACAAGAACATCGTCGGATGAGACATCAATAAGTTTAAGCGCACTGCAAAGACAGGAGAGAACATTTTTCTGAGACAGCATTACTCCCTTGCTTGTTCCTGTTGTTCCGGAGGTGAAGATAATTATGCTCATCTTTTCGGCGTCCTGATTTTTTACAACTGCCGAGACGCCGTTTTTAAGAATATCCGAGTGCCCCCATGTGACAAGATTGTCAAAGGTGGTGTGATTGCCGTCAGGAATTGTAGCGTCGTTTTCGTCCGAATTTATATTTACCGGAGCGTCAAGTGTTATCTCTATAAACAGTTTTACTCCGGGCATTTCAGATTCATGACCGACAAATACATCTGCGTATTTTTTTGTATATACTACGGTATCGCAATCCGCAAAATTGACAAAATTTCTTATCTGATCAGGCGCAAGCTCTTTATCAAGCGGTACGGCGACTCCTCCGAAAATGATCGCTGCAAAATAGGAGGCGAGCCACTCAAAACATTTTTCTCCGATAATAGCAGTGTGACCCTTGTTGTGGCCAAGCTTTTCGAGAGCCTGTCCGAGTGCATATACAGTTTTTACGAATCTTGAAAAAGAAATTTTGTATTCATTTTTGTCGCGTATAAATCTGTAACAGTCCTTCGACGGAAAATCACGTGCAGACTGATAAAGTAAATCCGCGAAGTCGGAATATTTTTTATCGTTGTATTCTTTATAGTAATTGACATTTTTGTTCATTTTGTAACCGTTCCTTTCCATCAGGTGAATGCTATAGACTAAAATCTTTACTTATCGTCCTGCGGATGATTTATAGAATTTTGGTGAAGAATATATTTTGTGGAATTAAGGCGCCGCTTTCTGTCGGCTGCTTATTTAGTATATATTATGAATCAAAAAAATTATATTATGGTATAATGTTTATGTCAATAGTATTTGATGAAAATAAAAAAATAATCCGGCTATGCCGTATCAAAAGATAAACACAACCGAAAAGTTACGTCGGATGGACGGCATGGACCGGATAAGTTAATTCTAAGGGTAAACTGTTTTCCGTACAAAACAGAAGAAACTTGACATTGTGGGCTAACGCAAGTCAAATCACGCATTTCCTCAATACTTTATCAATGCGGACAAGGTCTGAAATATAAGATTTTCAGCTGCATTGGCAGTCGTGACGAACGCCGCATGCAGCTTAAATCACGTTGAATTAAACTGAATCTATGAATTATCTAAAATCAAGTTGTATCGCTTTGAACTATACTGCAAGCTTTTCGTATTAAAGACTGAAAGCTAAAGTTGACAGCGCACTTTTGATTTTATTTGACGGCACTAAAGTCCAACACAATTTAGTTAGCCCAGTTTTGTCAACTTAAAAACGACTTGAGACAACTTAAGACAGCTTAAAATTATTACTCTGAACGTATTAAAATAAATGCTCTGTAACACTCCGTTTGTCGATTATCCCTGTTAATAGACAGCATTTTTAAAGTTTTTGAGGATTCTTAAGGAGCTTTTTTCAAAAAGCTCCTTAAGTTTTAATAAGTTTAATGAGATTAAATTTACACTGGCTGTGACGAAATTAATTTCCGCATTCGATTGATATACGGTTAAACTCGTCTAAAATGTCCTCGGTGCGCAGATTTTTTTTATCATCGCCGCTAACATCCATAACAAATCTGCCTTTATCCATCATGACAAGTCGCGAGCCGTATTTAACGGCATAGCGCAGATTGTGAGTTACCATCATTGCGGTAAGCTTTTTTTCCTTTACAAGTTTATCGGTAAGTTGCATTATAATTTCGGCCGTCCGAGGATCAAGCGCTGCTGTGTGTTCATCAAGTATAAGAAAATCTATGGGAGTCATCACAGCCATTAAGAGAGCGATTGCCTGTCGCTGACCTCCTGAAAGTGAGCCGACTTTCACGTCGAGTTTATCTTCAAGACCGAGACCGAGCTCACGGAGCTTTTCGCGGTATACTTCAGCTCTTTTTTTCTTTACAGCGAATCCGAGACCGAAAGGCTTTCCTTTGTTGTCCGCGAGAGACATATTTTCAAGGATTGTCATTGAAGGGCAGGTACCCATTGCGGGATTTTGATAGACTCTTCCAATTCTCTGCGCACGTTGGTAATCGCGCATTTTTCCAACGTTTTGACCGCCAATTTCGATCGTTCCGCCGTCTGTTGGAATTGAACCGCAGATTATGTTCAGCATTGATGTTTTTCCGCTTCCGTTGCTTCCGACAATTGAAAGAAATTCGCCGTCGTTCAATGTGAGACTGAAATTATCAAAAAGACACATTTCATTGATTGTTCCGGGATTATATATTTTTGTAATATTTTTAAGTTCAAGCATGTCTACGGCCGCCTTTCTTCTGAAAATTGCCGAGAATAAGGATAATCAGGAACAGGACTGCCGTAATCAGCTTAAGAAGATTTGCAGGAAGTCCCGCGAGCAGTGCAAGCTGAATACAAAGCTTATAAACTATGCTTCCCACTACTACGGCGGTAGTTCCGCGGACGAATGACGCACGGCGGAAAATTGTCGTTCCAATTATAACCGCCGCGAGTCCGAAGACCATTTGACCGGTACCCATTGTGCTTGAAAAAGCGCGTTGATCGTGACAGACAATGCATCCGCACAGCGCTACAAGCGCATTGGAAATTACAAGGCCGAGAATTTTAACGGTACCGCTGTTTTTTGCAAGTGAAGTTACAAGAGTTCCGTTATCTCCTACTGCACGCAGAAGCATGCCGCTTTTTGTTTTGAAATATAAGTCAAGCATAATTTTAGCGGCGACCGAAATAACTAATGTCAGAAACAGCTTTCTGTTTACAAGCGTGTCGATTCCTGAAAAGATTCCAAATATTTTATCCATAATGCCGGATGTGAATATAGTATTAAAATCACGCGGAACTGCAAGATTTGATCCTGCAATTTGAAGATTTATTGAAAAAAGCGCGGTCATTGTTATAATTCCGGCAAGAAGGTCGCGCACACGACATTTTACGTGAATTACTCCAGTAACAAGTCCGGCAAATGCTCCGACTGCGATTGCAGCCGGAAGAGTGAGCCATGGATTTATGCCGGATGTCAACATTACGGCGGTGACCGCCGCGCCGAGCGGAAAACTTCCGTCAACTGATAAATCAGGAAAATCAAGAATTTTATAGGTAATTAATATTCCGTACGCAAGCAGGGAATAAATTAATCCCTGAATTAATGTGTTAAAAATTAAGTCGAGCATACTGTTACTCCAATACCGCGTTATGCGGCTTTTAAAAGTTATGCGTGGCTTTTTTAAAAGCGGCCGTTTTTAATATTGCCTTTTAAATGTCCTTAAGACCATTTTTAAGGCTGTCTATAAAATCGTTTTAAAATTGTCTTTAGGTCGTCTTTAAAGCTGCTTTTAAGTCTGCCTCAAAAATCGTCTTAATAAATAATGGCCGCTTATTTTACTCTGCTTCGCTTGCTTCTATCGCAGTTTCCGAGATATCAGACGGAATTTCTACAGAGAGGGAATTGCATGCTTTTGTGTTGATGTATACCTTATAGTCCGTGATAGTCTCATACGGCATTTCCGAAGCGGTTGATTCTCCCTTTATAAGCTTTGCGGCCATTTGTCCGGTGCGTTTGCCAAGCTCAATGTAATCAATTCCCGCTGAGGCGACGCAGCCCTTTTGAACCTGTTCAATTTCACTGCCGTAAATGGGAATTCCCGCTTCGTTTGTTTTCTCCAAAATTGAATCAAGAACTCCTACAACGTTATTATCAGTTAGATTTGAAAAGCAGTCTACGCCGTGGCTTATTAAGGTATCCGCTGCCTGAGTTACCTCGGCCTGAGAAGTTACGCCGATCGCGTCAATTGTGAAGCCGAAATTTCCCGCTTTTTCCTTATAGTCTGCAATTGTAGATACAGAGTTAGGCTCGCTTGTTGTGTAGATTATTCCTATAGTTGATGCATCAGGCTGCATTTTGCGGATAAGTTCAAGCTGAGCGTCAACGGGAAGCTTGTCGGAGGTACCCGTTACGTTTCCGGTCGTGAGATTTGCCGCTTCAGGATCCGAAACCGCGATGAATATAACCGGAATATTCTTTTCTTCCGCAGCATTGTAGCATGAAATTGCAGAGTTTGTTGCAATTCCTACCATGTAGTCGACATTTTTGGATGCAAATGTAGAAGAAATCTGAGATATAACATTGTCGTCAAAACCGCCGTTCTGGTAATCAACTGTAAAGTCTGTTCCTTCTTTAAGTCCGGCTTCTTCAAGCCCTTTCAAAAAGCCCTCGCGGCAGTTGTCAAGGGAACCGTGCTGTCCAAGCTGATTGATTCCGATAACAGGGACCTTGTCATTTTTACTGCATGATGAAAATACAGCTGCGCATGATATTACCGCCATTGCTGTGGTAAAAATACGTGAAATTTTTCTTGAGTTTTTCATTTTTTAACCATACCTTTCTTACATATTGTTCTGACAAAAATTCAGAACATAATCAAATAAATTTTCGCCATATTTTATGGCGTTTTCGAATTTTTGCGGCGTGCAATTCGTCGCGGAAATGCCCAGTGTCAGGAGTTCATCCCTATTCTGGAAATTTGGTCAATTGATTTATTTCAGTACGGCATACTGACCTTGTGTGCCGGCTTTATTTTGTGCTTAGCTGTTTTGCCAAGCGCGTTTGTGCTGCGTTTGAGAGGTCTGCCTTAACTTTTCCGGTGCGGCAGTGATTGAATAAAAGGTAAAGAAAACAAAAAACACTCCTGTCCCGTATATATGCCGGGACAGGAGTATTATAATAATCTCCTGCGGTGCCACCCTGCTTGATGTCAATTTGACATCCTTCTCACGCATACAACCATATGCCATGCCTTTTTACGAGTGCATTTCTCGTCGTTTTCTACTTGCGTCTTAGTGATAAACTGAATCATTTTGACGTTTTCGGACGCCCTCATAAGTCCATTCACACAGCTATCCACCGCCGCGATTTCACCCTCCGCGGCTCTCTGAAGGCAATTTTGCTGAGCTACTATTCTTAATCACAGGTTTAATTTTGAATATGATAACACAAGCTTTTATTAAACAGAAATATTGTAATCGCCGTTATAAACGATACTTACATCGCAAAAACTTCTGTGCCTCTAAAATCTGTTCAGAAAGCCGTGTTTTTATATTCTAAAAGTACAACAAAGTATACTTTAAAAATATTTTAACACACATTTTCTGACTTGTCAATAGTTATTTGACATTTTAAATTTATTTTTTTAAATTCATGACTAATTTGTCTGCTTAACATGAGCGTTTCTCATTGCGGGTCCATTTATCATTTCCCCGTTTTCTTTAAAACGCGAGCCGTGGCAGGGACAATCCCAGCTATGTTCGGCAGAATTCCATTTTAAAGCACATCCAAGGTGAGGACATCGTTTGACAGTGGGAGAAAGTAAATTCAGTGCGGAAATCCCGATATTTGCAAGAGCTTTTCCTGCTTTCATTTTTCTGTCGGGAGCAAATACCTGAGCGTAACGGTTATATCGTCCTGCTGTCAAATCACTTAATATTTCCGATGCCGCCATCGAGGTAGTCATTCCCCATAGATTAAAGCCTGTTGCGGTATAGACATCAGGCAGCAATTTCCCGTAATGCCCTATATACGGTATTCCGTCGAGACTTATACAGTCCTGATTTATCCATGCATATTTTTCTTTTGCGTCTGGAAAATATTTTTTCGCAAAATCTCTCGGAACATTAAATCCTCCGCCTTTTTTACCGGTGCGATGGCTTCCTCCTCCGACGATAAGCAATCCGTTGTAATTACGCAGAAAAATTCCGTTTTCCGCGGCGTCTATTACGGTACATCCGAGATCAGGTGCATTTTCGTAGGCAACGGCATATGCGTTTTGCTGATACATTTTAACCGGATACAGACCGTGAAGATTAATAAAAGGAAAGTGAGTTGCAACAATTACCTTTTTCGCGCGTATAGTTCCGTTTTTTGTATAGGCCGTCGTTCCTTTCAATTTATAAACAAAGGTATTCTCATATATATTCAGATTTTCTTTTTTTGCAACACCGTAAAGAAATTTTAATGGGTGAAACTGAGCCATTCCGGGGTAGTATACAGCTCCGGATACGCGAAACGGCAGAGGAGTTTCAAGTGAAAATACAGCGTCGAATCCAAGTGAATTTACCGCTTCGGCTTCTTGTTTCATACGTGAACCGTCATGCAGGGAATACATATACGAGGGCTTTTCCTCAAAATCGCATGGTATATCTTTTGAAAGTTCGCGAAATTTTTCGACCGCGCGGAGATTGACCTCCAGATACAGTTTTGCATATGTTGCGCCAAAGTCACGTATCATATCGCTGTAAAGTATATCATGCTGCGCGGAGAGAACAGCCGTTGTTCCCTTGGTTATTTTGTTTCCGATTTTTTCGCCTTCCGTAAGAATGCAGTCAACTCCTGATTTTTTAAGCTGAGCCGCGCACAAAACACCTGCCATTCCGCCGCCGATAACCAATACATCTGTTTTTGTGTTTCCTTCAAAGCGCGGGAATTCGGGAGGGGTTAGATTGTCTTTCCAAAGATAATTCATTTTTTTATTGCTTTCCGCATTGTGAAAGCTTCCTTTCCTTATTTTATCTTTCTTAGTACAGTATGTCCTTAAATTTATTAAATAATAACTGTAAATACAAAACTTTACGGACGCATATTTCTTTTTAACGCTAACAAAAGCGAATTTTTTACGTAAGCCTCCGAAATATTAGAGACATCGCGGTTAATGATAAGCAAAATCGGAAGATTTAGAATTACAATCCTT
>CDYR01023168.1_pt1 | contig 24245 bp, 30 predicted proteins | sample 557691 | NCBI WGS metagenome assembly CDYR01 (sample SAMEA3182103, study PRJEB8094) | gut metagenome | biome: human; feature: gut; material: Stool; isolation source: human stools | place: Canada | collected 2013-02-19 | reverse complement strand
TTAAAAATATTATTGGAGTAGCAGAAAAAAATAAAGCAAGTAATATATTAATTGTCGGTAATAAATATACATCTGCGGGTAATATGAATTCACGATTAGACTATAATGAATTAATTTATTTAAATGATATAATATCTGATTATAAAAAGAAAAAGGGGAAGGTGCAACTACTGATTCAACAATGCTTTTTAGAACTTAGAAATCTTCAATTTAATGATGAGCTTGAAATAAACAGGGGGTGTCCGGCTGGGAGAATATTTTGTTCGGTTGATCATAATGGTATGTTTATGCCTTGTACACATATAGCAAAGTACGAACGATTTGATAGTGTAAATGAGTATTGGGAAAAATCAAAGCAATTAAATATTATAAGAAACATGACAAAGAGTTTTATTCATCCTACATGTGCTGAAAAAATTGAATAAAAGAATATTAAGACCAAAAGATATATAAAGACCAGCTATTAAAAGTCAATAGGTAAATTAAAAAAAATGAGGGCTCTGCCCTCAAACACCCGGAGTTTATCGCATTGTTTTCTAAAGCTAATATTAGGTACAAGGAAAAAGACCACCCAAAAGGTAGTCTTAATCAGCTTCGCAAAACCTCATAAACCGCTCGTGTCGCACTCCTGCGTTGCCTATCCTGTTTATGAGAAAAATCAACAATATTGTAGCATGTATTAAGACTATTTGCAATTAGGAACATAAGGCTTGTTGTCCCGCATAACCGCAAAAATGATATTACACATTTTGCGAGCTACAGCACCGACAGCAATCAAGTGATGTTTTCCTCTTGCACGAAGCGATTGATAGTGCTCTGACAATGCAGGATCAGAGAATGCAGCACGGTTTGCAGCGGTCCAGATCGCACGGCGTAAATACGGCGAACCACGCTTCGATATACTCATCTGGGTACCGTTGAATTGTCCGGATTGGCTGACCTTAACATCAAGTCCGGCAAAAGCTACAAGCTTCGGAGCTGAATCAAAGCGTGATATATCGCCGATTTCTCCGACAATAATTGCGCCGAGTACATCTCCTATTCCGTTAATTGTAGTGATTACCGAATTGGTTTCATGCAACAGCTTGGATATTTCAAGCTCAAGCTCTTCAGGCTGCTCCTCGATAAAGCAAATTTGTGACATCATTTGCTTAATCTGAAAAGAAAAAGCATCTTTTGCAATTTTGATTCCGAAAGAATTACTTGCGGCATTTTTTATTTCCTTCGCTTTTGCTCTTCCGTGTCTGCCGTGACTGCATTTATCAATCATGTTTGAAAGCTTACATGTGCTTACAGAAAGCATATCTTCAGGTGTCGAGGATTTAAGCAAGAGTTCTTTTGAAGTTACACCGAAAGTGTCCGAGAAAAATGACTCATATTCCGGAAACACCTGATCAAGCAGAGCGATAATCTTTCTTTTCCAATCAGAGCATTCATCAACAAGGGCAAGACGATAACGTGAAAGCTGTCGTAAAGCCAATATATTTTCGTCAGATAAGTATGTAGATGAATACTGTCCGAAACGCATAATCTGAGCAATTACGAAAGAATCCTTTGAATCATTTTTTGTTTGTCTTATGTATATCTTTCTAAAACTGTCTGATTGAATCAGGTTTATCACCTTCAAATCATAACCTTTTTCAAGCAGATACGAATATACCGACAGCCAATAATGTCCGGTTGCTTCCATTCCTACGACTGCATTTTCAGGGGTGGCAGAAAACTTCTCCATAAGAGCGATCAGTTTTTCACAGCCCTTTTGTGTGTTTGTAAAAGAAATGCTTTCGCAGAGAAACTTACCATCCAAATCAATAATTGAAGCCTCGTGATTTTGTTTTGCGATATCAATACCAACGTAGAACATGATACACCTGCGCTTTTAATATTACTCGTGCAGATAAAGTCAGATTCTCTGAATCTTTACGGAATACAACCTTGTTAGATATACAGCAATCTAATGCTATCCAGCTCATTCGTATAAGCCCGTAAAGTAGAGGCGCAACCCTTTTCAACCAAAACATCGCTTCAAGGAGGTGGTTTGAGACCTCTATCTGTACTAAGCCTATTATCTCATATTGCGTATGAGATAATCAAGTTTTTTACGATATTCTTGTTCAAAAACATCGTAACTATATTATACGAGGATGTGGTATTATTGGTAGAAGATATTTATATGAATGGAATAATTGATGTAGAAGATGATAGGGGATTTTTGAAAAGATTTGAGAAATATGATTCTAATGAAATCCATAAGATTACATATGTATACGAACGTAATGATTCTTCGAATTTTGACAAGATATGTGATTTCTTTAATCTGAATAGTATTGCAGGCAAAGGAACTGAATTAAAGAAATTAACCAATCTAAGACATTGGGTATATACAATGTTTCAAGGCAGAGGAGACCACACTATTTGTGCTCCAAAAGAAAGCAGGAAACACTGGAATATTTTTACGATAAATGAGAATATGATGAGAAGTCCATTTACTGCTGATTGCGGAACAATTGCTCTTATTATGACAGAGGTATTGTTATCTATGGGCTGGAAAGCAAGATGGATACAATGTTTGCCTTTGGATTTAAGACAGAATGAATCGCACTGTGTTACGCATGTTTGGAGTGAAGAGTACAATAAATGGATTATTATTGATGCCGCACAAGATGTCTTTTATTTTAATAGTAAAGCAATCCCTTACGGTTTGCCTGATTTAAGGGATGCGATTATAAACAATGATAGAATATTGATATATTCTACGGCAGAAAAGCAAAAAGGAATGCTATGGTTAAAACAGTATTGGGTAAAGAATATTTTTAGATTTCATACGCTTGGTTTTTCCGGATTTGATATGTTCTCACTTGAAAAACAGGAACATTATTATTTGAATCCTTTAGGGTACGAATTGTCAGATAAAATAGTAAAAGATGAACAAAATATTGATATTCATATAAATACACACAACTATGAGGAATTTTGGGAAATTAAATAAGAAAAAAGGAGACTAACTATTAAAATGAGGTATAAGGAATCTAAATATACATTTAAAACGAAAGATAATGACGGAAACTTTTTGATGTATAACACAGCACATGGAATGAATAGTTTGTTGTGTGTCGAAAAGAGCGATACGGAAAAGTATAATTCTTTGATTGAAAATGCAGGTGTAGTTAATGATACTATTATAAATAAACTTCTTAATAAGGGTATTATAGTTGCCGAAAATGTAGACGAAGATTCGGTTTTGAGACGATTATATATAGAAACAATGGGAGAAAGTGTTCTTACTTTAATTATTAATCCAACCGAACAATGCAATTTCCGCTGCAAGTATTGTTACGAGAATTATAAAGAAGGATTAATGTCCCAAGAAACGCAAGACCGGATCGTGGAGTTTGTTGAAAAAAACATTTCAAAATATACAGGGTTAAGAATTATGTGGTTTGGCGGCGAGCCGTTATTAGGTTTAAAGGTGATTCGTAATCTATCCTCTGAGTTAATACGAATTTGTAAAAAACACAAAAGAACTTATTATTCTCAAATGACAACCAATGGCTATCTTCTTTCATATGATACTTATCTTGAACTAATTAAACTTCATGTTATGACCTATCAAATTACAGTTGATGGTATAAAGGATATTCATGATTCGCAACGTGTATATGTTAATAATGAAGGGACTTTTGATACTATTTATAATAATCTAAAAGCGATAAAACTTGGAAAAAAATATCCTGTGCAAATAGTTTTACGTACTAATTTTACTTGTTCATTATATGAAAGAATGGATGAATACATAGAGTCATTTTGTAATGAATTTAAGGATGATAAGCGATTTTCTTTCGATATTCATTTAGTTGGCAACTGGTTGGGCAAAGCTGATAGCGCGATTATAGATGATATTGGAGAAGTGAACTTATACCAAAAAATATATAAAAAATTATTATGCCACCCAAATGGCAACATAAATCTAACAACTATTTTTATGAATCCTGGCGGAAGGGTCTGTGCTGCAGCTAAAAAAAACAGTTATATGATTTCTTCAGATGGCACTATACATAAATGCACATTAAACTTTGAGTCGAGTGATAGTGTTTTAGGTGAATTGACCTGCAATGGAAACATGTGCATAAATGCTGAAAAAAGTGCGGAATGGATAGGGGTATGGGATTATTGCAAGTCTCAAAACGACTGTTATTTGGCACCGCTATGCTTTGGTGATCATTGTCCCTTACCAAAAACTGATGGTAAACGCATCTGTGGAGAATTGTATTGCCCGGAAATCAAGTTATATATGGATGTTTATCTAAAGTGTTTAAATAGACATGACAAATTTGAAAAACTTAAATTTTAAAATGTTATAGGAGCGTTTAAAATGAATAGAGATATGTGTATAGAAAAAATAATAGAAATATTTATTAATAATGGTACGTGTATTTGCTTTACTGGAGAAGACATAAATTTATCAGAATGTGTTGAAGATTCAATTACCTTTATGACAATACTAGTTGACTTAGAAGAAGCGTTTCAAATTGAATTTCCAGATGAAATATTGCAAATTGATTGTTTTAATTCTTTATATAATTTAGCAGATATAATATTAAATTTGATGACAAAACAATCATAAACTATAAACTAAGTTTCTTGAAAAATTTAAGAATTGCAGATAGGCATTAATTACTTCCGAATATTGGACATATTATAAAATTTTAGTTATTCATTATTCGGTTGATTATGATGAGTGGATACGTAATCATATGCAGAACTGTAAATCAGAGTGAATTGTTCTTCTGAATTTGGCATGAAAGATGATAAGTATTTACTTGGATGCTGTTCACATCTTTTGGTTTTTGGCAAGCAAATCAGAATGGTTGGAGCGTACGGCGTTGGCAAAAGTGCATTTGCAAATTTAATGATTATATATTTTACCACGACAAAAGGCAAAGATGAAATAGATGGTTAAGATTTATCTACTTGCACCTGTTATTCCGTTCGAAAATAAATTGGTATTGCATGACAGGAAACCGTTATTTTTGATTCAATTGTTAAGATAACATATGCTTTAGCTCTGATATTACCGATGATTAATACGGATGTGTTAGAAAAGGCGTATTTGAAAGATGAAGTTACCTAATGGCATACATACTTTGCTCGTTAAAGGTGGGCAGAATCTGTCCGTCGTTCAAAATCTACGACTTTTTATTGTACAAGTATTCCTGAAAAAACCAAAAATAGCTGTTCTTGATGAAGTGACAAGTTTGCTTAATAAAACTTTGTAACAAATTGATCTAAAAGCGTTGGATCAATTATCCGCATGTCGGAGAACATTGTTAACCCATATCAATTCAAACAATATTCTGTGCACCGATGAAATTGTCGTATTATTGGTGCGGCGCAAAAGGTTATTGAGAAGGACATCTGTGTGGTGACAAGCTTTCTTTAGGTCAAATCGGGGGTTCCTTTATGTTATGATTTGTTTTTAATATTTATGAGTTATATGTCAAGTTTTAGCGGAAATATAGATGCAATTATAAAATCCATAACAGACTTTTCAGGCAACAAATCGCTTTGCGACAGATTGTTTGATGTGCGTGAAAACGAAGACACGCCTAAAAAACCTTTTAAAAACAGCAAATTGGATATTGATGTTTTGCGTATGCTGATTATCTGCCCAGTGTTCTGACCAATGTGCTTTATACATTTTCGATCGACAAGAAGCATTTGATAAATTGGCAAAAGCGGTGAGCGGAAATCTATGTTGATAAAACTAATGCGTGGTATAATGCAGACAAATGAGGGGATTATATAAGCATGGATTGTGGATTTAGAGTGCGTTAAAAGAAATCTTGTGCCTTCAGAGGTTAAATATGACACAAATCCATGTGCACCTTGATGATCAACAACTTCAATCAGCGGTTAATACCAATCCCTTGGATGAAATCGTAAATAGAATACAACAAAGCTGATGTAAATAAATATTTGAGTTTTTCAATGATGTATAAACTATCAAATAAATTCCCCAAATGGTTAATTTCGTCTTTTCACTATTATGTGAATTAAATTTTATCTGCATACGATGTATTACAAAATAGCGCCTTGAAATTGATTATACGGATAAGTTTATCACAGTAAAACTCTTAATATTGTTATTATTCCACGTTTATTCGCATTGGTGTAACTCAATAAACCTGAATAGACTATGTCTATCGGATAGAATCTGGATTATCAATCGGTAGCAAATACTTTTTGGCAAATTTCATATAAATATGCTCGAAACTGTGTAAAGCAAGCTAATCTATAAGTTCACGTAAACAAACCGTGTGGGTAGAATATTTGTACGATTGATTCTATGTAATTCCTGTGCGTTTGAACCGGCAATGTAATTGTCCGATAAAAAAGAGCGCAGTTACGATATGCTACACTTTACTAATCTCATAGGTTCTGTAGTTTAACTACTCTAAAGCATGTTATTTAAAAAATGAAGAAATGATTCACAGCAGCTCTGTATTAATCTTGTTGGTGTCTCTCGCAGAAAGGTATGGCTTAAATGAAAGAAAAAAAGAAAATGATACTTCCGTTAGTTTCTCCTATCTACACTACGACTCATGGTCAATGTTTTGTAACATCTATATTACATAGTAATCCAAGTCTTAGGAATTGGTATTTAAACAATGTTATGGTTCTTTCAGTGTCTAATAAGAATTCTGATGGATTATTTGTCCCTCGGGTAGATATTTGTCAATCTAATATTGGAGACAACCCGTATATTGAGCAACAGCATATATTATTGACCTTTCTTAACGGGACGGTTAGTCGTGTTATTCGAAATATGATTGACAGAGGTTATTATGTTTATTTTGGTGCTATTGATGATTTCTATATGAGGGGCAAAGATGGATTTCATAAAATTCATTTTTTACACGATGGCCTAATTATTGGTTATGATCAGAATGAAAAGACTTATAGCGTTTATGCATATAATTATGAAATGAAATTAAAAGTGTTCAATATGCCTCAAATTTGCTTTGAGAGAGCACGAAAATCAACCGAAAAAATGGGCTTTTGTGGTTTTATAAATGCAATAAAACCCATGCCTATAAATGTGGAGTTGAATCCGCAACTAATAAAAACTCGGTTATATGAGTACCTTGATCCGCCGGTAATAAACAATAGCATAGAAAACTCAACAGTTGCTTATGGGATAATTACACATCAGTATATAAAAAAATATCTTGATTTACTTTATAATAATGATTCGAACATGATTTGTTTTGATCTAAAACCTTTTAAAATGATATTTGAGCATAAACAATTTATGTTGGAACGGATTATAAAAATCGAAGAGTATTTCAAAATAAATGATAAGATTAGCAGTAAATATTCGTTAATAGCTAATAAAGCAAAGCTGTTTTGGGATTTATGTCTTTATTATAATATAACTTATGATAAAAACAAATTGAAGAAGATGTCAAATCTTATTGATGATATTGATTCAATGGAAAAGAAACTATTGAATCAATTATTGTCGATTATGGATTAGTTTATTTATTTTAGATGTTTACTGATTCGCTTAAGCAGACAGATTTGTTTTTAGAGTAAATTTGAAAGGCGAAAGTTCTTATAAGCATCCCAAAGTTCTGATTGTAGATGGTATGGAAGTAAATCGAGTTGTTATCACTGAGAAACAATGCTCTGAATATCAAGTGCTGGAAGCATAGAACGGTAAAAAGACTTTTCGGCTTTTGAAATAGAATGACAATATTACTGCTGTTATTACAGATATTCAGATGTCAGTAATGAATGTTATCATATTGTTCTTGTCGGGTATAAACACATATTAAAGGTATACAGAAATGAATCTTTTGAAAAATGTTTTATTGAAATGTGGCTTGGGCAGATGAAAAATATAGTGTCAACAAGCAGCAATATGCTTTTCGCAGAAAGAAGGTGCAATAATGTCATCAAATAATAAAAGCCGATTACTCTATATCATGAAATATCTATGGACGATGTCCGATGAGGAACATCCGGTAACAATTGTGGACATTATGACATATCTTGACAGCCTTGATATTAAAACCAATCAAAAACCGTGTCGGATGACATTGTTCAGCTTCAGGAAAGCGGCTTTGACGTTGTATGCAACAAGAGTCGACAGAATCATTATTTTATCGGAGCAAGGAATCTCGAATTGGCGTAGCTGAAAATGCTGGTGGATGCTGTTCAAGCGGCGAGATTTATTACGCCGAAAAAGAGTAAAGAGTTAATCGAAAAACTTACTTCTCTTACGAGTATATATCAGGCAGCCAAACTGAATCGTTAGTTGTATGTCGACGGCAGAGTAAAGTCCGGTAATGAAAATATCTATTACATTGTTGATCTGCTGTATTCGGCTATCAATCAAGGGAAAAAGATACGCTTTCAATATTACGAATATACTGCGGAGAAAAAGAGAGTGTTAAAGCATAATGAGCAAGTTTATGTGTTCTCACCGTATGACCTCGTATGGTGTAACGACACCTATTACGTTTTTGGCTTTTCGGAAAGCCATAACAAGGTAATAAAATTTCGTGTTGACCGGATGTGTAAGCCGAAGATCACAACAGAGAAAGCTGTTCCGGTACCGGAGAACTATAATATAGCAGAATACTGCAAGCGTGTTTTCTCTGTATTTGATGCAAAGGACTATACCGTGGAACTGTTATGCCAAAACAGTCTGATGAAGGCCATCGTGGACAGATTCAGTATGAAGGTACAGACGAAACCTACAGATTGCGGTCATTTTATTGCAACTGTTGAGGTGTCGGCAAGTCCGACATTTTATGCGTGGGTGTTTACCTTCGGCGGTAAAATCAGAATTATTTCTCCGAATGAAGTGAAAGTAGAATATAATCGGATGCTGAAGGATTCCATCAATCAATAAAAGCATATTGCTCAAAACGGAGTAAATACTGAACTCTTAAAATGAGGTGGGAAGATATTTTCTCACCTCATTTTCGATTTTTCTGAATCTATTGCAAAGGATTCTGCTATCTGATATAATAATGCCATAAGAGAGAACAAAAAGTTCTCTTACGCCACGGGAGGTTCGACTATGCAGAAAAGTGAAGAACGGATAAAGGATATTTGCAGATTTATTGAGGAATACCAATTCGATCACCGCATTACCCCGACGATGGATTTGATTGCTGAAGCTGTCGGTACTGTAAAAAGTAATATATACAAATATCTTACCGAGATGGAGTCCCGCGGAATCATTTTACGAAACGGTCGTTCAATCCAAGTTCGGCACGCAACAAAAGCTACTCCGGAGCTAAACCGAGTTCCTATCCTCGGAACGATTGCATGTGGTGAACCTTCTTTTGCCGAGGAAGATTTCGAGGAATATGTTCCGCTTCCGGTTGTACTATTCGGAAAAGGTGATTTCTTCATTTTACATACAAAGGGAGAATCAATGATTGAAGTCGGTATCGAACCGGGAGATATGATTGTTGTTAGAAAACAAAGCACAGCAGAAGATGGAGATATTGTTGTGGCTCTTGTAGGAAGCGAAACCACGCTCAAAAGGTTCTATATGGATAAGAAAAGAAAATGTATTCGGCTACATCCGGAAAACAGTTCCATGAAAGACATCTTTGTGAAGGAATGCAGAATACAAGGCGTTGCACAACACGTCATAAAAGCACTTTAATAAGGGAGGAATCGTAATTGCAGGTTTTTATTTCAAACAAGGAGATTTTTGAAATTGCCGAGGGATTGGTTCGCACTTTTTCAAATGGTTCACCTCCCAAAATGGTCGATATCGATGAAATATCCGCGAGGTTATGCGTTCCCGTAATGTATGAGTCATTTGCCGAAAGTGAACAGGATAAGGTTGGCTATCTATCTGACGGGAAAAAGCCGCTTACAGTATGGCGAAACAACAGAAGGATAGCGGTGGTTTTTCCAAAGGATACTATTGTCCTTGATAGCTTTCTGCTCAGACCTGAAGAAAATACGCGCAGACGATTTGTTCTTGCACATGAACTGTCGCATAAGATTATCAATAGTGCTGATCCGACACGCAGTGCTGCTTGCTTTGACAGGATATATGACTCGGAACGAAATTATTCATTTGATGAACTTCATGAATGATTGATATTTGAAGAAGCACAGGCAAACGCAATGGCGGCAGCACTGCTGATGCCGAGATTTATGATGGCAGCTGCTTTAAAGAAATATAACAGAGGGAAAAGAATATGTGTGTATGGGGATAGTGTTTTCCTCCCTCAGACAAAAACAATATTGCAGAAAATATCCGATATGCTTGGAGTGTCGCATACGGCACTGTTGATTCAATTGCGTAAATACGACCTTTTTGAAGTTCGTGATATTACCGAATATATTGAAAAGAACCTCATGGTGGGAGGAAAGTCATGGAACCGAATATCCCGCCCAAGTTTCAAAAAGAACCGCTGTCAGAGGAAAAGAAAAAATATATATTGATTTCCTTTTCGGAATGCGAAAATCTGACGGAGCGCGAAATCAACTGTCCCTACTGTGGACACGCACTCGATGGTGTCTTTTCAGATATTAGCGGACATCTCCGTGTGAAGTGTCATCGATGCAAGGCAAATATGGTTTTAAATGTTGCATATTTCCGTAGACAAAAGGGCTACGGAAGATATAAGCGTTACATCCTGCAACGACACGGCAAATAAGGCCGTGCAATTGAATAATTCACTTTATAACGCGTAAGCGGAGCCGGTATTAACCGAGACTTTCCCAAGCACCGTATGAAGATAAGAACAAGAGTATAACTCTGTCTTATTGTCATACGGTGCATTTTTTGCGCCAATTTACGCTTCATACGATGTTATAAAAGTCCTTTCCGGCATTTGCTTGGAAAGGATTTTTTATGATAACGGGTTGGCAGACCTATATTGCCAGATACCCGTAATCTCCGAATTTTGATTCGACCACATAAATCAAAATTCAAGGAGATTACGATAATGAAAAAAAGATTTTTTGCATGGAAAGATGCAAATTGCGACGGCAAGAACCCCAAATGGATTGAAATGTCGGGAAAAGAGTTTTATGCGTTCAAACAACTTCCTGGGAACTATGACAGAAAATTTGTTGCGCTTTCAGATGCTGACGGACTGACGGATACAGTCTTTTTGGAGACCACCAAATCCGAATATGACCGTTGGCACAGCGGCGAAGGCAGAAAACGCCGCAAAAAGAGAAGAATGTCGAAATACAAATATCTGCTTCTCTCACTTGATACCGTTGTGAATGAAAGCTGCGGATATACATTCAATGATGTTTTGCCGGACGACAGTGCTGATATTGAAGACGAAGTTATTACCGAATGCCTTATTGAGCAGCTTCCTGAAGCTATCTCAAGTCTTTCGGGCAAAGAAAAAAAGTTGATCATGGATTTGTTTCTTGGAAACGAAGAAAGACTATCAGTTCGCCAGATTGCTGAAAATCAAGGCATTCCGCCTACAACGTTACACGACCGAAAAGTGGCTGTTTTGAAAAAAATAAAAAAATATTTGGAACACGAGAACTAAAAGCGTGCGGTATAGGGGTGAGGGGATAAAAACCTGCTCAGTTGTCCTTTGAAAATTGAATACCCATTTATCACACACATTACTTTTACTGTGCGAGAGCATGAGCAAGATTAGCGTGTGCGCCATGACCTTCTGAAAAGATGCGAGCGATAATACACGGCTATAAGCATCGGACAGCCTCCGATGTTGCGATGACAGGTAAAAGGAATAATGATACTTCTCTACGGAGCTGGCGGAGAACCCGGAAGAGGTGAGATTCCTATGGAGCGAAATACGCTGTTTCGCCGTGTGATAACTTTCCGTGTGCCTTGGGGTGTCGAGGACAAATGAAGGTGCTGAGACCGGATGGACCCACAGCTATATGCTGATGTCCGGTTTCTTACTTATCTCTGTTTTTCAGAGAGAGCACTTTCATATGGGAGGTTAAAAACATAATGGGTATTCAAATTAAACGAGGCGATATTTTTTACGCATCACTTGATCCGGTAATCGGGAGTGAACAGGGTGGCTGCCGTCCTTTCCTTATTATACAGAATGATATCGGGAACAGGTTCAGCCCAACGGTTATCGGCGCAGCAATTACAAGCAGAAGCAAGAAGACAACGCAACCTACGCATATTCCGTTTGACTGTCCGTCTCTTGAAAAGGATTCAATGGCACTTCTTGAACAGATACGAACAATCGATAAGAAAAGACTCTGAAACTATGTTGGTAGCGTTACCGAAGAAAATCTACAACAAATTGAGATAGCTCTTAGGACGAGCTTCGGAATGGAGAAATAACATAATGGATACAAAAACAAAAAAGCACGAGTTCTGGTTTGAAAACATGGGTGAATACGAAAGAAAAATTCTTCGCAAAGCCGGGTTTTCCGAGCCGGAGGACTTCTACGATATTCAGTTGGTGTCGCTTGTGAGTCTGAACCGATTCGGATTTCAATGTGCCTCAACCTTGATTGAAGCAATCATGATGTACAAAGGCGGTTTTGAAGAAGATGAAATCAGAACAGCAAAGGAATTCGACTTTTTCTATGAGGACGAAGAAATACCGGATGACGATTGTGAGCTTATGAATATTGATTTTGCTCTTATGGATTCAGGCTTTGACAACGACGAAAAAACAGTCCGCATGACCGTAAGACAGTTCTCAGAGTTGCACATTGCATACTGCGCTCCTGCATTTGATGAAATCATCAAGAAGTATTACCAGCTTTACTGTCCTCCGGTTGGTGTCTCGAATTTCACAAGGGAGGATTTGATTAAAAACGCAGAAATGATGTTTACGAATCCGAGGGGGTGAGTAACTTGACGGGACATTTGAAAATTGATCCTGAGTTTGAAAAAGTAATCCCGCCGCTGTCGGAGGATGAGTTCAAACAGCTTGAGAAGAACATCCTTTCCGAAGGAGAAATCTTCACTCCGCTTTTTGTTTGGAATGAAGTAATCATTGACGGGCATCACCGCTTCAAAATCATCTGCTCACATCCGGATATCAAATACCGGGTTTTAGAAAAAGAGTTTGCTAACCGATATGAGGCAATCGCTTGGATTTGTAACAATCAGCTTGGCAGAAGAAATCTGACGGATAAGGACAGGGAGTACCTTATCGGAAAAAGGTACGATTCTGAAAGAATGGCTCATGGTTCGCAAAGCAGATTTCAAAAAAATATGAGTTCTCTTTCTCCAACGGACCAAATTGATCCGTTGGAGAAAAAAGAAGGCAGTCACATTACAAGAGAACGTATTGCTCAGGAAACCGGCACGAGTGAGGGTTATGTTGAGAGAGCGTCAAAGTTTGCAAAAGGTATTGATGCAGCCGAAGAAATTGCTCCCGGTATCAAGAAGGATATTCTGTCTGGACAGATAAAGCCAACAAAACCAGAGGTCATTGCCATTGCTTCTGCTTCTCCCGAGGAACGACCGGCAATGGTTGATAATCTGCGGAAACCAAAAGAAAAGCGGGAAAAGCAAAGCAAAATCAGCCCCGCTGATGATAAGCGGCGAATCTATCAGAGCATAGATGCAATATCTGCAAATCTTGAAAAGCCAAAGGAAGCAATCAGCATTGACAAGGTTTTCGACATTATTCGCGGAGCAAATAGAACTTACATGGAAACCTGTGATTACTACTATGAAAAATACCCTGAACTGCTTGCAGAAAAGGGATATAAGGCAACGACATTTGAGGTTATATCTGAACTGAAAAAATACATTGTTGAAATCGAAGGATGAACGGCAAATGAAGAAAGCTAAAACAAAAGTCATCAATTACAGGCTTGAAGATGTGAGCAGTGACCGTCTGGAGGTGCTGCGCAACGACTATCAAAAGCCCTTAAATAAAAAGCGAGTCGCTCAGATTGTTGCTCATTTTGATGAAAACATTGCAAACGAGCCTAAAGTCAACTTTCGTGACGGTCATTACTATGTTTTCGACGGTCAACATACGGTAGCTGCGAGAGTACAGCGTAATAAGGGCAAGAATTTGCTGATCAAATGCAAGGTCTATCACGATCTTACAAAGGAAGAAGAAGCAAATCTGTTTGCACAGCAGACGGGTTTTGCATCTAAGCCTACTCCTTCAAACAGATTAAGAGCATTACTGTATGCGGGTGAACTCGAAGCGCTGGCTTTCAACGAAGCAACTCAAAGCGCCGGATTCGTTCTCGATCTTGACGGCTCTCGTAGCAAAAACCATATTCTTTGTATCAATACGGCTCTGAATCAGTTTCGCAAAGCCGGAGCCGATGTATATAAGGAAGCACTTGGCATTATGGCTGTTGCATGGGAGGGTTCACCGGATTCTCTACTCAGCGAAATCATCATTGCTGTAACAGAGTTCGTCAAGTTGTACCGGGGAAAATACAATTCTACCCGGTTGATCGCACTTCTTCATAAATCAAATCCCAAAACCATCAGCCGGAATATCAAAACGGATTTTGAACATCCCGGCAAGAAAAAGTATATCTTTCAGATTTACAGAATCTACAACAACGGGAACGGCGGAGTATCTCTGCCAATGTCATTTTAGTATGGAGGGTAGACTGTATGGATGAAATTATTAAAAAAGAGGCAGTTTATCTTGCTGCATATTCTGTTCTGAAACGGTGGTATGAAAACGGCAATATCTCAAAAGCAGTTTTTGAACGACTGAACAGAAAAAACACTGAATGTCAAGGGTGCAAAATGGTTGCAATTTGAGAAATCGCACCTTTGATAAAAGCTGATTAATTCAATAGAATGTTGGTATTCAAAGCGAAGGAGGTCAAACGAGAATGGATGTCAAACAGAAACAAGTCAAAGTAATCAAGCCGACAATCGGAGTTATCTCCGAAAACCGTACCAGAGTTGCAGCTTATTGTCGTGTCAGTACAGACTCGTTTGACCAAATGAATTCATTTGGTGCACAGGTCAAATATTACAATGACTTTATCCGCAATTCAAACAGTATGGAATTGGTTGATATTTATGCTGATGAAGGGATTACCGGAACTTGTATCAATAAGCGCGATGAATTTCAGCGCATGATGAAGGATTGCAAGGCGGGAAAGGTTGACCGCATTTATGTGAAAAGTGTTTCCCGCTTTGCAAGAAATTCATTGGAATGTATTGAAAGCATTCGACTCATTAAAAAGTATGGCACCGCAGTTTTCTTCGAAAATGACGGAATTGATACTGAGTGTATGAATTCAGAAATGATTTTGTATATAAAAAGCGCATTTGCGCAAAGTGAATCACTCACCGGTTCTAAAAGAGTATCAACCGCCATTCGAATGAAAATGGAAAGCGGGGACTTTATTACAACAACCGCACCGTATGGCTATAGGCTTAACGGAAAACAATAGAGCCTATTCCCGAAGAAGCAGAAGTTGTAAAACTTATATTTCAGAAATTCCTTACGGGGAAAGGTTTTAATCGCATTTTTACGGAGTTAAAGCAAGATAACCTTATCACTAATGATTGGTCGAAGGAACGGATCAGATATATCTTATCAAATGAAAAGTATATTGGCGACAGCCTTTTACAAAAAAGCTATACGCCAGCAGTCCTGCCGTTAAAAAATCAGCGAAACAATGGCGTTATAGATCAGTTCTATGTTCAGAACAGCCATGAGGCAATAATTGATCGTTTTACTTTTGAGGAAGCAAAAAGACTATTAGCTAAAAAGCGACAGAAGTTTGATAAATCAGCTGTTGTATCTGAAAAGCCTAAGGTTGATTTCACAAAAAAAGTCTATTGCGGAGACTGCGGCTGGTCATTAAAGAAAAAGAAGCAAAATTACGAAATATATTGGGTTTGCTCGCATAATGGAGTAAGCGGGGTAAGATGTAAAAACAAAAATCTGACCGAAGCGAATATTGCAAACACTTTTATCGCCATGTATAACAAGCTGCGTCAGAATGAAGCGATTGTTCTTGACTACGCAATTCATCAGCTTTCTAATCTGAAATCACGATTATCCGGAAGTATATCCGCCATATCGGAAATAGATGAAGAAATTGCCGATTTAAGTGAGCAGGACAGTATGTTTGCAAGGCTTCGTGCTGACGAGATTATGGATGATGTGACTTACACTGAGCAAACTTCGGAAATAAAACAACGAATTGCTGAATTGCGAAGCCGTCGTCTTCGGCTCTTGAATGAAGACTCGGATGAAACAAGTATTGAAGCGCTTCGTAAGCTGAAGGAATAACTCTCCGAATTTCCGGTTGCTTTATTGGAGTATGATCATTCTATTTTTTGCTCGATCATTAAGCGAGCCGTTGTCAATAATGACGATTCTATTACCTTCGAGTTTGACTGTGATTTGAAATTAAAGGAGCAGATAGTATAGAACTGAGATACATATTATATGGTTATCAAATGAAAAATCAGATATATGTTCCGGTAAACGGAGAAGCTGAAATTGTTCGGGAGATTTTTAACCGATATGTCGGTGGCGAAACCCTGAAACAAATCGCAGATGACTTTACAGTTCGGCAGATTGTGTATTACAAAGAAAAAAACACTTGGAGCAAAAACAGCATCCAGCGTATTATTGAGAACTCTCATTATATCGGAGACGATGAATATCAGAGAATTATTGAACCTGATTTGTTTGGACGGGCTGTCAAGCTGAAAGAGGAAAAGGGAGGAAGTCGAGAGAAGGATTCTGCTGTCGTGCACTATCTGAAAAGTCACACCTTCTGTGGGCAATGCGGAAAGCGCGTTACGAGGATTGCAAAATACGGCAGACGGGAAAAATGGTTATGTACAGGTGGCTGCCATACCTCTGTTTATACCGACGACACATTCTTCTACAAAATGATATGCAGCGTTCTAAATAGGGTGGCTGAAAGTCCTGATTTGCTTGATGTTAAAAAAAAGACAGAAAATTACAATCCGGATTTAAGTGTTATACGGGAAGAAAAAGAAATATCACGTATGTTTGAACAGACAAATATCCAGTTTGCAGTGGTAAGGAAAGCAATACTTGATTGTGCTTCTTCAAAATACGACTGCTGTAATTTTGATGTGTCGCAGGAATATACCGATGAATTAATAAACTACTTTATTGAACTTGGGTGTTCCGATGAAATACGATTACCATTACTTGAGCAAACAGTTCAAAAAATCACTCTGCTTGATAACGGTCAAATTACTTTGTGCTTTGTGAATGGAAAAGAAATATGCAGCGAGGAGGATATAAAAGATGACAGAGACTGTGAAACCTATGAAAATTGTAACGAAGCTGGATGCAAATCCGCTACTTCTTAAAACAAGAAATGTAAATGCGGTGCTGAATGTGGCTGCGTATTGCCGAGTTTCTACCGAAAGTGAAGATCAGCTCAATAGTTATGAAGCACAGATGGCATATTATTCGGGGTATATTGCGAAAAATCCGAAATGGAGATTTGTTGATATATATGCGGATGAAGGAATAACCGGTACAATCGCGAAAAAGCGAACTCGGTTTATGGATATGATTAAGGATTGTGATAAGGGAAAAATAGATTTAATTCTTACAAAATCCGTTTCCAGATTTCGAGAAATACTGTTGACAGCTTAAGCTATGTCAGACATCTGAAAGCAATGAATATTGGGGTTTTCTTCGAAGAACAGAATGTTAACTCACTCAAGGAAGATACAGAAATGTTTATTGGCATCTATAGCGTCATTGCACAGTCGGAAAGTGAAAATATCAGCGGCAATGTAAGGTGGGGAATTCAAAAAAGGATGCAGAACGGTATTTATGCTTTTAGATATAACTTAATCGGATACCGGAAGGGCGATGACGGTGAACCTGAAATTGTGCCGGAAGAAGCAGAAATCGTCAGAAAAATATTTCGGCAGTATCTTGATGGAAGCAGTCTGGATCAGCTGAAAAGCTATCTTGAAAAAATCATGTTCTCACTAAAAAAGGAAATTCCGTTTGGCAGAAGTCCGTGATAAATGGGATGCTTACAAATGAAAAATATGTTGGTGATGTCTTATATCAAAAGACTTTCAGAACCGATTGCATTAGCAAAAAGACAATAAAAAAACAGGGGAGAAAGAACGAGGTATCTTGTCAGCAATAATCATCCTGCCATAATTGACCGGGAAACATTCAGACTTGTGCAAGCAGAAATGAAACGAAGAACCGCAAAGAGAAAGGTTGCAGATAAGTCAATTACAGAGCAGGGAAAATACTGCGGGAAGTATGCACTTACGGAATTATTGATTTGCGGTGAATGCGGAAGTCCGTATAGAAGGCGGACATGGGTTGGCAACGGTGAAAAAAGAGTATATTGGAGATGCCTTAACCGGATAGAACACGGCAAAAAATATTGTAATCAATCTATCGGCGTTGAAGAATCTAAACTCCAGGCTGCGATTTGTCGTGGGCTGTCAAAAGCAATTCCGGATCGCAAAGAGGTATATAATCTTATTAAAACCAATCTTACTTTTGCTGTGTCCGGGGATGATAATATTCTTGATGCCTATGCGATTGAAAGAAAAATATCCGAACTCAATCAGCAAGCGAAAGATATGATGAAGCTTCAAAGCCGTACAGAGGGAGATAAAAAAAGGTACGATGATGAAATCATTCGAACCTACACAGAAATAAAGTCATTGCGTGAACAACTTGCTTTGGCAAACGCACAGATTAAAAAAAGTGAATCGACAGCAGCTGAGGTAAATAGAATTACAGAATTGCTGGATAGTGAAGAATTGTGTTTTTCAGAATATGATGATTTGACGGGGAGAAGGTTGGTAGATACTATCCGCGTGATGCATGATGGAACACTGATAATTGTCCTCAAGGGTGGCATCACAATTACAGAAAAAATCGATGAAGAATCAGTGGCATGATTTAGGGGGAGAGTTGAAATATACTCTTCCTTTTTTGTTGACTTTTCTGCATATTTGTGCTATAATATAAATAAAGAAAAAAGTTCGAAAAAGCGCATCAAATAAGGCATTTTCGTCTTTGTGTTTTTTCGTAGTGTAAAGACATAGAAACCCTTGTAAACACTATGTTTTCAAGGGTTTCTTCATTTTTTATGGCTGACCCCAATGATTCTTGATTTTGGGGTCAAGATTTTTTTGAGCCTACTGTTGCAACGAAGTGGCTCAATTTCTTGGGGTCGAGCTCACAAGATAATTTCAAAGCAAATTTTTATCGATTTTGATTGAAATTTAGGTCCTTGTACCCCAAATCCGACCCCCCAAATTTTTTCTTCTTCATTTTTGCGGACATGATTTAACAGACAGTAGGTAAAGATATAAACAATCTGACCCCCAATTGCGGTCAAAATTGGGGTCAGATTTTGATTGATTTTTTTCATGTCGGAAATATGAGTATATGACACTATATGTAAAGCCGATCAAGTCGGGCCAAGTTTTTAATAATAGATCGTTTCCAATTTTTCAATGCATACCTTTTGATGCTTAGGCAGTAAGTGAGAGTATTTGTTCAAGGTAGTGCTCATATTTGAGTGACCTAGTGTTCTTGAAACCATGAGAATATCCATACCGTTTTCAATACATCTTGTCGCGAATGTATGTCTCAGAGTGTAGAAGTCTGCTCCCTCTACACAGGCGATATCCATTACTTCTTCATAGTACTTGTAGAACACTCTTGGTTCGATTGGTTTATTCTTCACACCTACAAAAACGAAGTCTTCTTCTGAATGAACAAATTTGTTCTCTAGCTTCCACTGTAGCATTTTCTCCTTGTATTTTAGTCGTACATTTCCCAAAGGTTGGTGAAACAAAGAAATTGGGACTGTATGTATCTCTGCTTAATGGGTTCATCAGTTGCGAATATGATGGTTATACCGAGAGCGTGGAGAAGTATCGTGAAGTAATGAAAAAAACATCTGATTCCATCAAACCTCAAAAGAGCAACGGAACAGATGCAGCAATATTTGGAGTATGGCTAATGATATAGGTTATATAACTTTGGACCGCGAGATAAAGTGTCGTATGTTGTCCTTTACAAAAGGATAAAATAAGATGCAAATTTAGACAAAAGTGACAGTATGAAGCCTGGCGCATACTTGAAAAAAATCGAAAATATGATATAATTATATAAAAACAAAGGAGTGTGCTTGTAATGAAAATCAAACAATTGATTGAATTTACATTGGAAAACTCATCAGCAAATATTAAATATCGTATTCTAAAAGAAATACTTAATGAACCTATTGATACAGATAGAATGCAAAAGCTTCAATCTGAGATTTTAGAACTCCCAAAAGTGAGAAAAGCATTTTCTGTACAGCGTAAAGATGGTTTTATTGGTTCTGTGATTCATGGTGGGATATTTTGATGGATTTGATTCCACCGTTTCATTGTTAAAAAGATATGGTGTTGAGATCTCTAATCCATGTATGCAGAAGGCGAAAGAAGCACTTATTAATTGGACCGATTATGAATGTGATCATTTCTATAAAGCTGGAAATGCTATGGATGAACATGGTCGTGGTGGATTTCGGGCGATATTAGCAGAACAGTTGGTTGAATTGGAGGCGGATGAATTACTTCCGCAAATTCAAGAGCAAATTGCAAATGCACTTTCTGCTTTTCGTGGAGCTTTAAACTATACAAGTGTTAATGATTTTTCCAAAAAATCTACATTCAAAGGGAAACCTTGTCGATATTATATTAAGGGGGCAACTTTTCCGGCAGCAAATCATATTAGTATTTTAGAAAAAACTCTTTCATGGCGTACAGATAATAGTTTGTCAATGGTAAAAAAATCATATCAGCATTGCAAAGAACTTATGAAGGATTACGATGATGGAGTAATATATGTAAACTGCGGATATTTTGTTGGACCGTTTAATTATAATTGGAATATGATACCCCAGAGAATCGAAATACGTGGATTTGATGAGCGTCCAATAGATTTTGCATGGTTTATGAAGAGTCTTACTAGTGCATCAACTATATATACGGTCTTTAATGATGAAAATCCGTTTCTTGCCGAATCATTAATGGAATGGATAGATGATGGTAGTTTTGTCGATAAAGTTTCGGATGAGCAATTGAGACTGTTTAAAAAGTATGCTTCATTACAGGTTTCATGGCGCAAAAAGGAGTCTATTGCCAGCGATTTGTATTTTCCGGTTTTATTGGCATTAAGCCGTTGTAGTAGGCTTCATATATAGAATAGGTGAGGATACATTATAGGAAAGTAAAGAGAAGAATATTTTTGTTTAAAGCAATGTGAGAATGCAGTGTTTTGATATGTCTACGTAGTACAGTCTCAAAGGTTGAAAACCACATTCCCGTTGGTACAACCACGAAAATTCGAAAGCTCAATGAGACCCCAACGTTGACCTCAACTTTTTTGGACTGTGCGTTAACTATGTACTTTCTCAAAATCCATAGATAGCATAAAGTCCACTATTTCCGACAAAATCGGAAACGGTGGACAGAAATAACCGATGGATTTTTTCGACACAGATCTGTTAATCATGATGTCGCTGGTTCGAGCCCAGCATGGGGAGCCAAAAGAGAAAAATCCGAAATTCTTACCAATAGGTGAGAGTTTCGGATTTCTTGTTGTTTTCAGAGAAAATACTTTTTTCGGTGACTTATTATGATACGCCACACCTTGCGGCATCAGATACGAGCACCACCGATATATCCTTCTGTAATTGATGCCGAAGCAAAACAAAACGAAAGGATATTTATTATGAAAAGCATTACTTAAACAGAACGCAACTGAATCCGCTATCCCAATCTTGCACTCCCGAAGTAGACCAATTATTCTCTTGGCAAGTACGCAAATCTTCGGCTTGATTTTATGAAGAAGCACCGTAGAGAACATATACGACTTTGCTCACCGAAGGGCGTTTGAATGAATATCTCCACGACATCGACCTGCAAGCCCACTCGATGCTTGATGAGATAATTCCTCGCCTTGCGCAGGAATGTGGAATAACAGAAACTCTAAAGACTCTCAATCAACTCCAATGGACTGCCGAGATGAACAACGTCAAAGCAAGCGCGGAAGAAATCCTTCTCTGCGAAATTATTTACCAATAACCCCGTAGCCGTGTGGACAAAAGTTCCACACGGCTTTTGACATTTTTATTAGCAGAAGACACATTTATCTTCGTCTGATAAAGATTTTAAAATTATTTTTTCAAAACCCATTTATATTTCGTCGGAATTAGTGTATAATATATCCGACAAGGTGATGATATGAAACGAAATATATCTTTGAATCAAATTGAAGAACGAATCCGTAACTCGCCCAAAATCACCATTTTCTTGACGTCTGACTTTACGGATTTGGCATCGTCGGATGCTGCAAATAAAGCTCTTCTTCGCTTGGAAGAAGCCGGACTTATCCGTAGGATCCTTTTCGGAGTTTACGAATACCCCGATTATAATGAATTTTTGAATGAGTACGTTGAGCCTTCGCCCGACAAAGTGGCGCACGCTTTGGCAAGGAAGTTCGGCTGGACCATCGTACCCTGCGGCGATACTGCACTCAATATGCTCGGACTGTCCACGCAGGTTCCTTCGATTTGGCTTTACGTCAGCGACGGAACGTACAAGGAATACGCCTATGGAAACACGGTTATCAAATTCCAGCGCACGACGAATAAGAAAATTTCAAAGATTTCTTATAAGACCGCGCTTGTCATTCAGGCGTTGAAAGCGCTTGGCAAGGAAAATATCACTTCTGAGATTATAAATAAAATCGCGTCAACGACTACTGAAGAACAAAATATTACGATGTTTTCGGAAGCAAAATATGCGACGGCGTGGATATACGGTATTATCAAGGAAATTTGCGGAGGGGCAAAATGAGAAAGATAGCAACCATACCGGCACGCGACCGTGAGGCACTATTTCGTAATACCGCGGCAAAGATGGGTATATTCGGGAATGTATGATACTTTATGTCATCTTCGGGATAATCAAAGGTGAACGCCAATCCACTCGCGGTAAGAAGAGTGTGATAAACGCTTTCCTGATGTCTTGCAATCGACTGGGCCCAACAATCGCCGCAATGCTTGCAGTAATAGTTTTTCGGACTACACCAATAAGGCGTATCGTTTGTGTATTTTTTAACCGTGCAGACAACACTTGCCAGGCCGCAATAAAACCGTTTGATTCCGCACCGGATGGAAAGGAAAGGGGGTATAGCTACTTGCTTTATCATGTCATTCGTCCTTTCAATTTCAAATTTATTTGTTGTTTTTTATGATTATTTTTATTTATAATATATTAAATCACATAAAACAAAAGGAGTCAATCGCTTTCCAACAATTGACTTATTTCGGTATTGGTCGGCGTGGAATATGCTTTGAAACAGCAGCGTAAATTAATCGAAAATAAATAGACTATGTTTCAGATTCGATTTAGGTGAGGCATTAGAATCTCTTTGTTCTATACATTGGAATTATGTTTGTGTGATATTACATTGCTTTCTTACATCTGAAAAACACAAAATCCGGTCGGTGGATCGTTCCTCCGAACATATCCGGATACTGCGTTCTTAATTCATCTGAAATCTTTGATTCTTGGCACTCTTCTATCAGAAATCCGGCGTTTATCAGTGAGTTCAGAATACTGGAAAATGTCCTGTGGTAAAGCTCATAGTTGTCCACGACCCAAGTAATTTTTCTCTGCCCCTCGACAAAATAGTTATTTATATTTGCATAAAGCCGTTCACCTGACTCGGAGCGAGTATATCTCGGATATTTTCCGTCATATGCGGTTGCCATGGGATGGGACATGCTAAACACAAATTCAGCGTCATCTTTCATGAGTGCATAAACATTCAGCAACAATTCATCAAAATCCTGAACATAATCAAATACCAAAGAACTTGTTACCAGATCAAATATCTGATCCAATCCGCAAATATCTTCCAGTGCCATTTGGTGGTATGTAATATTGTCGGAACAAAAATTTTTTCTGGCATATTCCAGCATTTTCTCAGAAATGTCAATGCCCAATACAGATTTAGCGCCCATGTCGGAATATTGCTTTGCATGTTGCCCCATACCGCAGCCAATGTCTAATATACTTTTGCCGTGTAGATCAGGAAGCATTGCGAGTAAAATAGGAGTTTCGATGCAGTCATTGAAATTGATGGTGCTGTTAATTCTTTTTTTCTTAAAATCTTCAAAGAAAATCTCGTTATCATATATATTTTGCATAGCCATTCTGTTTCTCATTCCAACACAAACTTTTTTGTTGT
>CDYR01016401.1_pt1 | contig 24451 bp, 17 predicted proteins | sample 557691 | NCBI WGS metagenome assembly CDYR01 (sample SAMEA3182103, study PRJEB8094) | gut metagenome | biome: human; feature: gut; material: Stool; isolation source: human stools | place: Canada | collected 2013-02-19 | reverse complement strand
AAACAGGAACAAGTCTACATATTTCGACAAAATTATGCAGGTAATTTACGGTAATTTTTCGTTATTTGGATTTAAAAGAATATATTTAAATAAAGCGATTGTTAATTGTGCGAAAAAACTCGAACGAAATTTTTTTATCAAATAGTTTATAAAGACGAATTTAATGTCGAATATTGGATAAAAAAACATAATATGAAAAAATAATGCATAATATCCAATATTTTTATAATGACAAAAAGATGTTATTATGTTAATATAAGCTTGTTGATTCTTATAAATACTGTGTTTTTAATAAGAGGTAAAAATTACTGTATGGGTGACAAGGCATAATATAAAAATGTATATTTATGCAAAAAATCTTTTTTATATTTAACATTATGAATATTCGTAAACAATAAGAATAAGAAAGAGGTCGATTTTTGTGATAAATGATAGGTATAAGCTAAGTAAAGCGTCACGGTTTTTGCTCAATATCGGACTAATGGTAGTTTTTGCATTGATTTTATATATCGGTTTTTTACTTGACACAGCAGTGAATTCACCGGAAGGAATACTTTACATAACGCTGAGATGCAGAGCCATGCTTGATTATGCATTATTAACAATGGTTATTTTAATAGGCGGTTCTTTGTTTGTAGACTGCGTTATAAAGGGTAAAATAAAATAAAACATCTGCTCTGCAATTTTTTAAACGAAAGAAAACTATTCGTTAGTAAAATTTGCAGAGCAGATATTATTAATGATAAGATCAAAATTAAGTTATCACAGATATTTAATATTTGAAGTGTCTTCGGGAGATTCTCCGGTCATCGCTTTAAGAAGATTATTTTCGAGTTCCAGAGCGGTATTATATCCCATCTTTTTTTGTCTACTGTTCATTGCTGCAATTTCAAGGATGATTGCAAGATTGCGTCCCGGCTTTACAGGTATTGTTGTAGTTGGAATCTGAATTCCCATAATATCTGTAAATTCATTTTTTATTCCAAGACGGTCATACATTTTTCCATGTACCCAAGGTTCAAGCTTGATTACAAGATCAATTTTTTCTGTGTCTTTGACAGCCCCGACACCGAACAGCCTTCTTACATCAACGACGCCAATTCCGCGCAGTTCAATATAGTGACGGATCATTTCCGGTGCGCTTCCGACAAGTGTTTTTGAAGAAACTTTTTTTATTTCGACGGCGTCGTCAGCGATCAAGCGATGTCCGCGTTTAACAAGTTCAATTGCCGTTTCACTTTTTCCGATTCCGCTGTCTCCGAGAAGAAGCATACCTTCACTATATACTTCAACCAAAACGCCGTGGCGAGTTATTCGCGGTGCAAGAGCTACGTTTAAATATGATATTAAGCTTGCCATAAATTCAGATGTGTGCTGTTCTGTACGCAGAAGGGGAACAGAATATTTCTTTGCCTTTTCAATAAAAATAGGAAAAATAGCAAGCGAGGTTGTAAAAATTACTGCCACTGGTTTTTTTGACATAAATGAATCTATATGATCCGGTAAAGTCGATTCAGGAAAAGAATTGAGGTATGTGTGTTCACAATTTCCTATAAGCTGTATCCGTGCAGGCTCAAAGTGACCGAAAAAACCCGATAGCGCCAGGCCGGGGCGATTTAAGTCTGAACGCGTAACAATAATATTTTCGTCATCGGGCAGGAAAATTTTTTCGAGCTGGAATTCATCGATGATTTGCTGAAGTTTAACAGAATATACTGTTGACATATAATTTCTCCTCAAGCTTTGCTTATTGTAGACAGATATAAGTATTGTTAAAGAAATTATATGTCAGAGAGACTGAATAGTCAATACCTTTTGGTGTTTTTTATTTCAAAATCGTAATGACCGGCTGAATTTGAATTCCTGAAAGCGCGGACAACATAGTTGCCTGAAGCTTGCTGAAATCTGCAACGAGGGAATAAGGCTTATGTTCCGGATCATCCTGTCCGAGCGGAACAAAAAACACGTTTTTTCGCATACTGACAGAAGCGATTGAGTGAAGATTTGCAGACAGGGCATCGTTTGTTGCCAGAGCAATTACAAGCGGCCTGTTTCCTCTCATATGAGCCTTAGCAGACATTGTAACGGCCGAATCGGTTATTCCATTTGCAATTTTTGCAAGAGTATTTCCTGTGCACGGAGAGATAACAAGCAGATCAAGAGGATTTGCCGGTCCCAGAGGTTCCGCGTCCTTTACCGTGTGGATAATCTGATTTCCGCATATTTTTTCAATTTTTTCTGTTGTTTCGGCGGCACTTCCGAATCGTGTATCGGTAGTGTATACGCTCTCATTAACTATAGGAATAATATCCCAGCCTGCGTGAGATAATTTCTCAAGCTCGGCAATTGATTTTTTAACTGTACAGAAAGAACCGCAGAAAGCATAGCCGAGACGCGGCTTTTTTTTAATGTATGTTTTGTCCATATATATTCTCTCCTTTTGCCGTCTGCCCGGTAATACTGGAGATTTAATATTATCGGGTTTACTGGCATTTTAATTGAATTTTTACGGTAAAGAAATTATGTAATAGTATTTAAAATGGAAAATATTTGAGATAGAAAACAGCTGTGATATATAACAGAATGACACTGAAAAACAAAAAATCCGAATTTGTTTCTCTGCGATCTTGGAACAGCGGTTACAGTGATGACGCTTACAAGGAGAAAATCTCTATAGGCGGCCATTTGAACACCGCAGAAAATATTAGCGTAACCGCCTATAGAGATTAACATCTAATCAGCTATTGTCATAGTTGCAAGACTGTTGCAAATTAATTCTTAGGTGATATAAATTTTTATGGTGTAATACCTTTTTCCTGTAGAATTCCGAAAATACCGTCACTTATTATTTTTCCGGATGAAACAGGTGCTGTCTTTCCGGGCAGCGCAAGAGCATGAATTATTTTTATTCCTTCTTTTTCCGCAGCGGCTTTATCTACTCCGCCGGGCAATGATGCGACGTCTATAATTAATGTTTTCTTAGACATTTTTTTAAGCACGGGAGCGGTAACAATAATTTTTGGTACTGTATTGAAGACGACGGCGGCATCTTCGAATGGACGCGGATTGCTGCCGAGCTGTCTTATATCGGAGCTGTGGTAACCGAAAATTTTTGTCCAAGCCATATCTGATGCGTTGCGGGAATGCACTGTTACATCTGCACCGAGAGAGTTAGAGGATTTTGCAAGAACTTTGCCGATTCTGCCAAATCCGAGAACATGTACTTTTGAGCCGTATAGCGTTACGGGAAGCTCGTGAAATGCGATCTCAAGAGCACCTTCTGCTGTAGGCACGGCATTTAATATAGCTACCTCATCTCTTTTAAGGCAGTCAAAAAGCTTAATACCGTGATGATCGGCAGCTGAAATAAAAGATTCTCCTATACCTCCTCCTATGACAAGCTGAGACGGATTAATCAATGTAAAAAGATCCTCAAAAAGTTTATTTTGCTGATCTTCAGTGCCTAAAGGACAGTAAAGGTGACGGTTGTCTTTAGATAATGGAATAGGCAAAACAACAGCCGCAGAGTTGCGGACAGCGCCTTCTAAATCCACACATCGTGTAATATTGCTTCTCTCAAATATATAAGAGCCAAAGCCGTACACGGCAACTTCAAAACCAACATCCGATAGCTCATGCGCGGTGATTAGCTGTCTTTCATCTCCGCCAATTACCGCAATTTTAATTTCACTGTTCAAAGTATTCACCTCTGCCATTGACGGCGGAATTTTTATTTTCCTTTTTTATTTTCAGGATCTCTGTAAGCATAATATGCAGTAAAACGCTGACTTGTCACATTAAAGAATAATCGATAAAGAATAATCGATCAAATGTAAAACCTTGTCATAATGGACTTTAGTTGAGGGTGTTTTATTACTGAAAAAGTGTGTGGAACAATCCCACATTTAACAGAACGCCTTTACGAACGACTTACGACCGAGCACCAAACTACCGAACAGCCAACGATCGAACACCTTTACGACTGAATTCCTTAACAAGCAGATACATTAATAGTCAAACGTCTTTACAAATGCGAGCCTCTCACTCGTTATAAAGCCTTTGATTTACAGAAAAAACATTTTTTTAAACAGAAGGCGTGAGAGAGGTGCATATAAAAACGAGAAAAAACATTTGTTAAATTTCGAAAAATTTACCATATGATATTGATAAATTAAGCCAGATGTGGTAATATTATAAAGTATATAACGGTGCTGAGCGTCCGTATCGGAATAAATTTTTTTGAGGTGAAATTAATGTATAATAAAAAAACAATTGAGGATATTGATTGCAAAGGTAAGAGAGTTCTTGTTAGGTGTGACTTTAATGTACCGATGAAGGATGGAGTAATAACTGACAACAAGCGCATAGTCGAAGCACTTCCGACTATAAAATATCTTTCTTCTAATGGCGCTAAGCTGATACTCTGTTCTCATTTCGGACGCCCCAAGGGTGAATTTAACATGACATATTCACTTGCACCTGTAGCGGCTGAGCTTGGAAAGCTTCTCGGACGTGAGATTCCGATTGCTAAAGACGTTATCGGCGAAGATGCTCATGCAAAGGCATCGGCTTTGAAGGACGGCGATATAATGCTGCTTGAAAATGTCCGTTTTCATAGAGAAGAGGAAAAAAACGATCCGGATTTTGCGAAAGCGCTTGCCGGACTTGCAGAAATTTACGTAAACGATGCATTCGGGACAGCGCATCGCGCGCATGCATCGACTGCCGGAGTTGCGGATTACCTTCCTGCTGTTTGCGGTTATCTTATTCAAAAAGAAATATCAATTATGGGAGGCGCACTCAGCGAGCCGAAAAGACCTTTTGTTGCGATTCTCGGAGGAGCAAAGGTTTCCGATAAAATCGGGGTTATAAGCAATCTGCTTGATAAAGTTGATACACTTATTATCGGCGGAGGGATGGCATACACGTTCTTCCGTGCTCTTGGAAATACAACGGGTTCTTCTATTTGTGAGGAGGACAAGCTTGAGCTTGCTCTTGACCTTATAAAGAGAGCAAGAGAGAAAAAGGTTAATTTCCTTTTGCCGGTTGACAATGTAATAGGCCGCGAGTATAAAGAGGATACTGTATATATGAGAATTTATTCGGATAGTATCCCCGACGGCTGGATGGGACTTGATATCGGTACTATTACTCAGGAGCTTTACGCAAAGACGATTCAGGGTGCCGGAACAGTGGTATGGAACGGACCGATGGGTGTCTCAGAATGGGAAAATTTTGCTGCCGGAACACGTGCAGTAGCGCAGGCAATTGCTGATTCGGAAGCCATTTCAATCATCGGCGGAGGAGATTCCGCGGCGGCGGTTGAAGCTCTTGGCTTTGCTGATAAAATGACTCATATTTCAACAGGCGGAGGCGCGTCTCTTGAATTTCTTGAAGGAAAGGATCTTCCCGGAATTGCATGTCTGAACGATAAAGATTAATAATCTTGAATTTATGAGTCTAAATGAAAGGTACTATTGAAAAATGAATAAGAAGGTCAGACAGGCAGTTATTGCCGGAAACTGGAAGATGAATAATACACCGTCGGAGACAATGGAGACAATTAAAAAAATTGCAGAACTTACGAGTGGAAAAAATGACTGTGAAATTGTTCTGTGCGTTCCTTTTGTTGACATACATGCAGCTGTCTCCGCTGTTCAGGGGACAAACATAAAAATAGGTGCTCAGAACGTACATTTTGAAGAAAAGGGCGCGTATACCGGAGAAATATCGGCAAAAATGCTGGTAGAATGCGGAGTCGAATATGTTATTGTAGGACATTCCGAACGACGTCAGTATTTCGGAGAAACTGATGAGACCGTAAATTTGCGTGCAAAGGCTGCCCTTGAGGCGGGTCTTAAGGTTATAATTTGTGTCGGAGAAATGCTTAAGGATCGTGAACAGGGTATAACGGATGAACTTGTATCCATGCAGACGAAAATTGCTCTTCTCGGTATAACGCCCGAACAGGTAAAAAATGTTATAATCGCATACGAGCCTGTCTGGGCAATCGGAACCGGAAAAACAGCAACTGCTGAGCAGGCCGACGATGTATGCGGAATTATAAGAAATACAGTAGCAGTTTTGTATGGAAATGAGATTGCCGAGGCTCTTACCATACAGTACGGCGGGTCAATGAATGCCGCAAATGCTGAGGAGCTTCTCGGAAAGCTCAATGTTGACGGAGGACTTATAGGCGGAGCCTCACTTAAACCGGCTGATTTTTCTGTAATAGTCGATGCCACGCAAAAATAAATTTTAGATAAAAAATATGAAATTCAGGCCATAAAAAGCCGGAAGATTGTTCTATAGCTAATAAGCCTGCCGATTTGCTTTGCCGGCTTTGCTTCAGGCGGACGATTTTCCGGTTTTTGCCTTTTAGCATAAAAGAAAATGGTAATGGTTAAAAAAATATCGGCTGTAGGAATAAGCCTTTATCTCCTCAAATCGTTTTTTACGCAGGAAGTCATGGTTAGTATTATTTAAACAGGATTGATGTTATGAAAATAGATAAGATAACTAAGGAAATAAGTAAAAAGAAAAATACAGATATGAAGATTTTATTGAACAAAATCATGACAGATAATATACGTATTACTGCGGGTTTTCTTTCTGTTGTTACACTCTTTTTTACTCTGCCTTTCCTATGTGCCGCTGAAGAAACTTCCGAAAAAATAAGTGAAGCAGGTGTTACAGAGGCAAATGAGGATTTTTCTGACCAGTCGCAGGAGAATAACTATAAAAGCAGAGTTGATTCAGTCGCTATAAGTGATGACAGAAAGACAATTGATATTTCCGTGACCCTTACTGATAATGTGTTAGAGACGTATAAAGGCAAAAAGCTGTATCTTTTTGAGTTATATCCTTATCAGACGGTTGAAAATATCGGTGCATTCGATCCTGTTGAAAATAAAACGATTGTAGGCGACAAATACAGTTTTTCTATTGAGCTTAATTTAAATTCAGAACAGCTGTATGCGAGATATTTGTGCGCTGTGCTTGAAGATTCAGGAGATTATACTGTTCTTACTGAAACGCGCTATATTGATAATTATGAAGAAATTGCTGACCGCAGTTTTGAATATCCAAAAGCGGCGTCAAAAAAGGGATTGACCTTTCAATACATAGCGGATGCTGAGTATACGGGAACATCTCATACTGTTTTAAATGTACCAATAAATAAGTATTTTACCGATGATACCGAATACGGCGCGGCTTTTGATTATTGCGGAACCGACTATTACATAGACGGTGAACGGCTGTCGATTCTCGACAGCCGGATTAAAACCTATACGAATGCCGGAATTCATGTTTATCTCAATATCCTTCTCACCGCGCCGGATGAATCTCAGCCAAAGTGTCTTGATTGTCTGTATTCTGCGGACACGTCTTCTTCAGTAACATACTACGCAGTTAACAGTTCAGATAAAACTGCGCTCAGATATTTTGAAGCGTTTATGGCATTTTTGGCAGGACGATATACATCGCCGAATGGAGAAAATGGATTTGCCGGAAGTTATATTATCGGCTATGAAATTAACTCTAATCGGTATTATAATAATATGGGAGAACAGGAGATCGAATCTTATACTGATTCATATGTAACTCTTTTGCGTGCGGCGGACGTTGCTGTTCGATCTGTATATTCAAATGCAAGGCTATATGTATCACTGGGACGTAATTTCAATCAGCCTTCAGTAAATGAAAAGACGGGAGTAAATATCAGACTCGATTATTCCGCGCGGAGTGTTCTGGATATGATAGCTGAAAAAGCCGGAGATATTCCTTGGAATGTTGCCTTTAATCCATATGCGTCAAATTATAGTCTTACTGAGATATGGACTGATGAAAATGCCAAAACAGACTTTGATACTCCTTATATAACTATGGCTAATATACAGGTTCTGTGTGACTATCTCAAGCAAAGCATACTTTTATACCGCGGTCAGACGAGAAGTATCTTAATTGCTGAATTTGGAATATCGGCAGACCCGTCAGATACGGCGGCGCTTGATAAGCAGGCGGCGGCCTTTGCATATTCGTATTATAAAGCTGCGGCACTTGACGGAATTGAAGCTGTTATTTATTGCCGTCAGGTTGATAACCGTTTGGAAAACGGTGTATATTTCGGGTTGTGTACATACGGAAACAAAGAAAGTGAAACATACGGTGAAAGAAAGCCGGTATATGATGTTTTCAGATATATAGATACTCAAAGGACTCTTGAATTTTCTGAGAAATATCTGTCAGATTTAGGCGTTACGTCATGGAATTCTCTTATATACGGGTTTGATCCAAATATATACTCCGAGCGGAGAGTTATTGAAGAATCTTCGATTGCAGAAAACAACATTTTGCAAAGCTATCAGAGTTACAGTCTTTTCAGCTTTACAGAGGGAGAACTAAACGGCTTTTTACCTACCGAAAACGCTTCATATTCAGAAGTACGCGGACTGTCGGGCAGCGGAGATATTGAAAATGCGGGAAGTCCTTTTGTTTTGTATGCAGCTCTAAGACCAAACGGTACAGATGAATATATGGGTATAAGCCGTCATTTCTCAAATGGACTGAATATCTCAGAAATGAAGTATATTGCATTAAATATAAAAGCTGATACATCCGTTTCGTCGGAAACGGTAAATGTACTTTTTCGCATAGTATCCGACAGAAGCGGAGATAGCTGCGGTGTATATGAGGGATCTGCAGAAATAACACCAGGAATGTGGACAAAAGTTTATTTTGATATTTCACAGGCTGCGGAAAACTTTGAAACCGTTGATAATATGACTTTGTGGATAAAAGACAAAGACGGAAACAAAGCGAATGCTGAGTATTCTCTGTCGGTATCGGGAATAGATTCCTATAAAAAGGATATGAGTAAATTTACACGTTTTGTTTTGATAATTGTGTGTGTTGTTTCTACAATTCTTTCGGTTGTGTGTATTGTTGCAGTAATTAAGGTACTGATAATCCGCAGAAAAAAACGCAAACGTTGGGAAATGGAAGAGGAAACAATTCAAGAGAACAGAGTTAAAGATTACGAAATTAAACGGAAAAATGATTTTCGTCGCCATATCAGCAATGCAGACTTTAGTGAAAATGGGGAAAATGTATCGGGACAAAAGGCATTAAAGCTGAGAATCGAAAATATCAGGGATACAGAAAAAGGTAAAAGAAGTCACAAATAAAATAAATTTACAAAAACTACTTGAAAATTTTTGTAAAAAGCGGTATATATAATATCTGTAGAATAATAAATTCTGATACAGTTAAGGAGTGAAATAAGAGTGGCAAAATTCAGAAGAATCGGTGTGCTGACTTCAGGCGGAGATGCTCCGGGAATGAATGCGGCCGTTCGTGCGGTTACCCGTGCGGCGCTTTCGCACGGGGTTGAAGTTGTCGGTATTTATGAAGGATACAAGGGACTTATTCATAAAAATTTCGATGTATTTCACGAACGTGATGTTGATAATATAATAGGTAGGGGCGGAACAATTCTTTGGTCTGATCGTTGTGACGAGTTTCGTTATGAAGAAGGTATTCTGAAAGCCAAGGCTACCTGTATAGATAACGACATAGACGGAATCGTCGCAATCGGCGGAGACGGAACATTCAGGGGGGCAACCGACTTTACAAAATACGGGATTCCGTGTATCGGCCTTCCAGGTACAATTGACAACGATATTTCTTCTACGGATGAGTCTATTGGCTTTGATACGGCTATGAATACAGTTATCGAGATGGTGGATCGTCTCCGTGATACATGTGATTCGCATCGCCGCTGCAATGTAGTAGAAGTTATGGGACGTGCGGCAGGATATATCGCTCTTGAGGCAGGAATAGCGACCGGGGCGTCTGCTATTGCTGTTAAGGAAATTCCGTTTGATGAAGATGCTGCAATAAAGAAACTTATTGCACAGAAGGAAAGCGGAAAACGCAATTTTATAGTCATGGTTGCCGAGGGTATTCCGCTTGATTCGGCAGGGGATAAACAGTACAGTGAGAAGCTTGCGGAACGAATTCAGAAGAATACGGGAATTGAAACTAAGTTTGCTCGTCTTGCACATGTAGTAAGAGGAGGTTCTCCAACACTTCGTGACCGTCTTCTTGCCGCTCGTATGGGAGATGCGGCTGTCGAGGCGCTTCTTGACGGTAAGAGTAATTTGGTTGTTTGTCTGCAGAATGATAATATTGTTGAAATGGACATTGGGTACGCGCTTTCACTCGACCGTTTGTACAAAGGAAAGGTTCAGCCCGGAGAACTGGAAGCAAAATACACTGCAGAACAGATTGCAGATATGCAGCGTTTCTGTGACGCGAAGTTTGCCGCATTCAAAAAGCTGTACGATATTAGCAATCGTATTTCCAATTGAAAAAATTGTACTGACTTTAAGAATCGTGTCGCAGACTTATGACACGATTCTTTATTTTTATATTGTGTTTGGTCATTTGACTCTTAGCTTGTAATATGTATGGAATTTGCGGAATATAAAAAAAGAAGTGAGCTATTTAATATATACGTGCAGAGAAAGGAAGGCCGCAGTTATGGGAAAAAATTTTGATGAAGAATATGATGAGCAGGAGACAAACCTATTTGACTTTTTACGGGAATGTTCGGAAAGTGAAAAAAACAATGCTGAGGTAACGTCAGACAAAAGAGAACAAGACAGAGAAACTGCAATAATAGGAGTAAAGGAATCAGAGCCGTCAGAGCCGGAAGATGATGACAAACAGATTTATATAAACAATGAAGATTATGCATTATATGAAGATGATGCGGAAGATTATTCGAATTATTATACAGATGACTTATCACAGAATAGTACCGGGGACAATTACATAGATTATGCGAAGAAAAATTCGGACGAGGAAAATGAAAACGACGGTTTAAAACGTCGAAGGAATAGCAATCCCCATACTTTCAGTCTTACATTTGTAATTATTATGACGGCGGTTATAACAGCAGCCGCTGTAATTGCAGGATTCGTCTTGCTTTCCGGATTTGATTTCGGCGGTTTTTTCGGGGAAGAAAGCAGTACCGAAACAGAGAAAACCGGAGATACTGCAAATATTCAGTTACCGGTTACTGATGATAACAAGCAAACAGAATTACAAAGCGACGCCGCGGCGGGAGAAAAAAAGCTTCAAATTGAGAGTGCTCTTGAAGCAAAAGGCAGCCTTACCCTTGTAAACTATGCACATGAATATATGTTTCCTGAAGCGGATCTTGTAAATCTTTATTCAGCGAAAAACAGCAGTTACAAGATTTCGACAATAGATATCATGCTTGACAGGAAAACGGTTGAGGCTCTGAACTCTATGGCAGAGGATTTTGAAAAGGAGACCGGAAAGCGTGACCTTTTGATTTCAAGCGGTTTCAGAAGCTACGACGAGCAGCTGGAACTTTATTCTTCGGCAGTCGAATCCAAAGGAATTGATTATGCTAAAAATCATATTTCGCAGCCCGGATATAGCGAGTATCATACTGGATTGTCGTTTGATATGAGTGTGTACACAGATAACGGTGCCGTTATAAAGCTTGACGAAAGTGAAGAATATTCGTGGATATTAGAGCATTGTTGGGAGTATGGTTTTGTGAGACGGTTTGACGATGCTAAATCAGATATTACCGGAGTCAGTGGAAAAGAATGGCTTTTCCGTTACGTAGGCCGTCCTGCGGCGTATCTGATGACAACCGAAGGGATTAGTCTTGAAGAATATATTGAGCTTGTTATGACAAAGGATTATAAACACAGGCTTGGATATAATGAGAAATCGGGAAAACGATATGAAGTTTACTTTGTTCCTATTTCAGATAGTGATTATACCGATATTACTATACCTGAAGAATCCGGAGTTACATATGATATAAGCGGAACAAACTGCGGCGGTTTCATAGTAACTTTGAGTTTTGATTAATCTTTTGTGAAAAAAATCCGAGCATCGGCTGGGTGCTCGTAAGACAGTAATTCTAAAAAATTACTATTTTACGGCATCTGTCTGACAGGGTTGGAAAACAACTACGAAAAGAACGATGTCGAGTTGAAAGACTTAACATCGTTCTTTTTCTATCTCAAAATCATTAAAATTACGGAGGTTTTAACATGAAGCGTCTTTTATCTTGCGCTTTTAACATGGATACCGTCTGTGTGGAACTGAAATTTTCGGATGGCAGCATGATTGCCATTGATACCATTGCGGTTGAAAACGAGGTTGCAGACAATATGTATCAGCGGTCAGAGCTTGACTATCTTATCTACAACGACCCGATTGCATACGCCGATCTGATACTCAACGTTGACCCCGAAGTCTATCTCAAGGCGGTAACAATAAACAAGCCATTTGAAAATTAAAATTGCTTTGCCCGTAGGAGTAACAATATCCCTGCGGGCATAAGTTTGCTTGCACATATAAATATCGGTTTTGTAATTTTTTATTTACCATTTTTGAAAAACTATTGAAAGCGGTAAAGATTTGCGGTATAATAGTTACTGTGAGGTGATGTGCCATGAAACTTATTACTCGAAATCAATATTTAGAAAAACTTATCAACGTAATCGGCACCCCAGATATTAAGGTCATTACCGGAGTCCGCCGCAGCGGAAAATCCAAGCTACTCGAAGCATTTAAAAGCTATATTGAGCAAAATGTTCCCGACCATAATATCATTCAAATCAACTTCAACTTGCCAGAGTTTGACCATTTGCTTGATTACAGACCTTTGTATGATTATATCAATTCGCAGTATGTGGCAGGTAAAGAGAATTTTGTTTTGATCGATGAAGTGCAGATGTGTACCGATTTTGAAAAAGCAATCAACGGTCTGCACGCATCTGAAAAGTTTGACATCTATATTACAGGCTCAAACGCTTTCCTTCTGAGTTCTGACCTTGCTACGCTGTTTACCGGAAGAACCTTTGAAATCAAGGTGTTCCCCTTCTCATTCAGCGAATATATGCAGTATTTTGGTTACAGCGACAAGTATGCTGCCGTGGACAAGTATATGATTGAGGGCGGTATGGCTGGCTCCTATCTCTATAAAGATCAAGAAGCCAAGTATGATTACATTGCCGATGTGTTCAATACGCTGATTGTTCGTGATATTCGCAATAAATATAAAATCCGTAATATGCAGCTCATGGATAGACTTGTGGATTTCCTTATGGACAATATCTCTAATCTGACCTCGGCACGAAATATTACAAACACATTCAGCGGCTTAAAGGAAAAGGTAAACCACGTTACGATCAGCTCGTATATTCAATATTTGTGCAATGCCTTCGCCTTTTACAAAGTCCGCAGATATGATATAAAAGGCAAAAAGTATCTTGCAAGCAACGACAAGTATTATCTGAGCGACCATACTTTCCGTTACGCAAAGCTCGGCACCAAGAATATGGACTATGGCAGGATTTTGGAAAATGTGGTTGCCATAGAGCTGCTCCGCAGAGGGTATGAGGTTTATGTCGGTGTGCTTTATAAAAAAGAAATCGACTTTGTTGCTATCAAGCGCAACGAAAAGATTTATATACAGGTTTCCGATAATATCAGCGATGAAAAGACTTTTGAGCGTGAGGTTTCGCCCTTGCTTCAAATCAAGGATGCCTACCCCAAGATGGTCATTACCCGTACTCGGCACGATGAGTATCAGTATGAGGGTGTTAGGATTGTTGATATTTCGGATTGGCTGCTGTCATAATTACCAAAATAGAAATGATTTTAAATTTGAAAAACAGAAATTTTGAGAATAAAGAGGATGAAACATGGAAACAAAAGCATATTTCGGTTGGGTAGACTTTTACATGGAGTTAGCAGACAAACTGCTGGCATACAAAAATGATAGAAAAACTCTTATAGATAAAGTCAAGGCTATTTATACCGCTATCAATATGCGATTACCAAAATTGGAGAAAGATAACAAGATTGTCGATATCGATCCGTTTACAATTTTCGGACTTTTCAACAAAGGCATTACGAATGCAAACAGAATTTCCATTTTGCGAGGTTTTGCACAAGAGTTTTCTGTTAAAGCACAAGTCCCGGATTCTTTCGATGGAATCCCTGTCTTGAACAATATGGCAGCAACTTTTTATTACTTCATTGGAGACCGTCAAGAAAACGATATTGAAAACTTGTGGCAAGTGTTTGTATCAGCTCTGGAATATGCGAATACGCACTCGGATAGCAGTAAAAAGGCATTTGTAGCTGCGTATGATGTTGCATCTCAACAAAAAGGCGTTAAGTGGAATTTGACGATGGCGCTCTATTGGATTCGTCCGTATGAATATATCAACCTGGATTCTCGCAACCGTTGGTATATTTGCAATCCCGAAAATATGCCTGTTGATTACATCGAAAGCATCGGTGCCTTTGAAACTGTTCCTACTGGTGCGGAGTATCTTGCCATTGTAGATAAAAGTCGTGCTGTCCTTGAAAAAGGTAACTATCGCTATAAGAATTTCCCTGAACTGTCTTATTACGCATGGGCTATTTCAGAACAGGTAAACGAGGAAAATCGTACCGCAGCAGTTGAAAATACCCGTATAAACGCAGGCGAAGCCATTGGCGATAAAGATGTTCATACTGTCCATTACTGGATTTACACTCCCGGCTATGGTGCGTCTATGTGGGATAATTTCCATGAAAACGGAGTAATGGCGATTGCCCATAAATATATTGGCGATTTATCTCAATATGCATCCAGAACTGAAATGCAAAAAGCAATGCAAGAGCATTATGAGAAAAATCCTGACCCCACGGTAGGTGCTACGAGTTTCAAGAGCGCATCTTTGGAAACATGGCAATTTGTTCACGAATTGAAGCCCGGTGATGTGATTTTTGCCAAGAGAGGAAAGCGCACCATTATTGGTCGTGGGATTGTAACCTCTGAGTATTACTATGATGAAAGCTATTCTGATGAATACAGAAACCTCAGAAAAGTAAATTGGACACACAAAGGCAAATGGGAGCATCCTGGAAATGCAATTACCAAAGTGCTGACGGATGTAACCTCATATACCGATTATGTTGAAGAAATCTCTGCACTGTTTGAAGATGAGGTATCTGGGGATGTTGAGGAGGTGAAAATCGAATATCCGATTTATACTGCAGAAGATTTTCTCAACGAAGTTTATATGAGCAGAAGCAATTATGATATTCTTTCCAACTTGCTCACTAACAAGAAGAATATCATCCTGCAGGGTGCGCCCGGTGTTGGCAAAACCTTTGCTGCTAAACGACTTGCTTACTCTATAATGGGGGTCAAAGATCCGAGTAGAGTTATGATGGTGCAATTCCATCAGAGTTACAGTTACGAAGATTTTATTATGGGATTTAGACCCGCTTCAACAGGTTTCGAATTGAAAAAAGGACCGTTTTATAGTTTTTGTAAAAAAGCGGAGCTTGACCTTGAAAACGACTATTACTTCATTATTGATGAAATCAATCGTGGCAATTTGAGCAAAATTTTCGGTGAATTGTTTATGCTCATTGAGAACGACAAGCGTGGCGTATCGTTACAGCTTCTCTATGCAGATGAGAAATTCTCTGTACCCGAAAATGTTTATATCATTGGCATGATGAATACAGCAGACCGAAGCCTTGCTATGTTGGATTATGCTCTCAGACGCCGCTTTGCTTTCTTTGAATTTTCTCCGGCGTTTGAAACGGATGGCTTCCGTCAGTATCGTCAAGGAAAGGATAACAAAAAATTCGATAGTCTTATTGCAACCATCGAAAAGTTAAATACCGCTATTGAAAACGATGAAACTCTTGGCAGAGGTTTCCTCATTGGTCACAGCTATTTCTGCACAGACAAACCTATCGATGATATGTGGTTGAACGCTGTGGTTACATACGAAATTGTTCCTCTCTTGAATGAGTATTGGTTTGACGAACCGAGCAAAGTTCGGGATTGGGAATATGCTTTGCGTGAGGCGATTCGATGATTCGGATTCAAAACATTTATCATATGCTTGCCTACGCTTTTCAAATTTTGAGAGAGCAAGGGTATGTAAGCTGTGGTACAGAAGAATTTGAAAATACCGCAGACCTATTATCTGCCATTCTTGCAAAAGGTGTAACTGTACAAATCAAGCGTGGTCTTGGTCGCACATATATCGAAGAAACAGAGCCTCTGAGTTGTTTACGAGGGAAGATTGATGTTACGGAATCCATCAAACAGCAGACCATTATAAAGCAGCAGTTGGTCTGTACATATGATGAATTTTCTGTTGATTCTTACATGAATCGTATTTTGAAAACTACAATGAAGTTGCTCTTGCGATATGACATCCCAAAAGCAAGAAAAAAGGAATTGCGGAATTTGCTTCTCTATTTTAAGGATGTTGGGACGATTGACATTTATAGTATAAACTGGAGCTTTCGTTTCAATCGCAACAATCAAAGTTATCAAATGTTGATGTCGATCTGCTATCTTATCATCAAAGGATTGTTGCAGACAACCGCTGATGGGTCTGTAAAACTGATGCAGTTTTTGGATGAACAACGGATGTGTCGCTTATATGAGAAATTCATTCTTGAATATTTTCGAAAACATTATCCGCAGATCAAAACAGCAGCATCTCAAATCGGTTGGGCATTAGATGATGGTATAAGTGCGATGTTACCTACAATGCAATCTGACATTATGCTGACTTATAGAAACAAAACACTTATCATTGATGCCAAATACTATGGACATACCACACAGAAGCAATACGATGTGAACACGCTCCACTCGAACAATCTATATCAGATTTTCACATATGTGAAAAATAAGGCAGCAACGGGTGGAGAAGTATCCGGTATGCTGTTGTATGTCAAAACTGATGAAGCAGTACAACCCAATAATACCTACATGATGAGCGGCAATAAAATCAGCGTAAAGACGCTTAATTTGGATTGCGAGTTTTCTGAAATTGCAAATCAGCTTAATCGCATAGCTGATACCTTTATAGATGAATAGAAGCGAGGTGATTTCATGGCAATGGATGGTCTTTACATATCGGGCTATTTTAGCGACGATGACAAATTGATGTTGGATAATTACGCAGATGAATTGCACTCTGAAAACGTTTCTTTTTATGTCAGAAATCTTTCTGACACAATAATGCAATCTGCATTTGACTTTGCAGACTTTGAGTTGATTGCCGTTGCATACGAGGTATTACAACAATTCGTCCTTAATGGCGGATATGACAGAGCTATGCTCATTATTGAAAAAGTGTGTTTTTAGTTAATGATAGGAATTTGAATGTGTATGAATAAGGATATTTATAATCGGTTTGCACCGTTTATTATAGAATATATATATAAGAACGGCTGGAATGAGCTTAGACCTGTACAAATTGAAGCCGCACGTGTTTTGTTTGATACAGATAAGAATCTTCTTCTTTCTTCCACAACGGCATCAGGAAAAACAGAAGCTGCATTTTTTCCGATCATATCAATGCTTTCCGAGAAGGATATATCGTCTTTTAACTGCATTTATATAGCGCCTCTCAAAAGTTTGATAAATGATCAGTTTTTACGGCTTGACGGACTGCTTGAGCTTTCTGGTATACCGGTTTTTCACTGGCATGGGGATATCGCGGCTTCACATAAGACGAAGGCGCTTAAAATGCCCGGAGGAATTCTTCAGATTACACCGGAATCTCTTGAAAGTATGCTTATGAATCGCTCCAACGATATTCCGCGACTGTTCGCAAAGCTTGAATATATAGTAATCGATGAAATTCATGTTCTAATGGGATCAGATCGGGGAAACCAGATTCTTTGTCAGCTATCAAGGCTGCAAAAACTGATTGGTCGTATACCGAGACGCGTCGGACTTTCCGCGACTATAGGAAGACTGGATGAAGCTGCGCTTTGGCTGGGTTCAGGGACGGGGAGAGAAACGGAAGCTCCGTATTTTAAAGACGACAGGACCATGTGGAGACTTGCCTTAGAACATTTTTATATTGATAATTCCGATGAAGATCAAAGGATCGAAAAAAAGCCGGAGACGTTCCTGACAGAATCGCCGGAGATCAAATCAATAGTGCATGGAAATGGTGAAGAACTGAACGCACAAGCGTTTATCGATCCCGGATATGAGTATCTTTATGACTGTACTAAAGGAAAAAAATGTCTTGTATTTTCGAATTCACGTGAAGAAACGGAATATGTAACCGCAACGCTCCGGCAGATAGCTGATAAAAGAGGAGAGCCGGATAGGTTTTTTATTCATCACGGTAATCTATCCGCGCAAATCAGGGAGGAAGCGGAAACACGTCTGAGGAATAATGAGGATAATATAGTAACGTGTGCAACTGTTACGATGGAGCTCGGAATAGATATTTGTCGTCTTGAACGGGTTATTCAAATGGACTCGCCGACCTCGGTGTCCAGCTTTCTGCAGCGTCTCGGTAGATCGGGGCGCAGGGACAACATACCGGAAATGATGATGATTTTCAGAGAAGATGAGCCTCTTCCCGATACGCCTCTTCCGCAGCTTATTCCGTGGGGACTATTAAGAGCAATTGCTATAATACAGCTCTATATAGAGGAAAGGTTTATAGAACCTGTAAATGTTAAAAAACTGCCATTTAGTCTTCTCTTCCATCAAACTATGTCGGTGCTGACAGCATCGGGATCTCTTGCTCCCGCGGAGCTTGCAAAGCGAATTCTTTCACTGCCGCCTTTTACTCATGTGTCAAAAGAAGACTTCAGGGGTTTGCTTGTGTCAATGATAAAAAATGATTATCTTGAGCTGACGGAGGACGGTGAACTTTTAGTCGGCCTTAAAGGAGAAAGACTCACGAACAGCTTTAAGTTTTACGCTGTTTTTAAAGACAGTGAAGATTTTACGGTAAGATGCGGCTCGGATGAAATCGGGACGATAACTACGCCTCCGCCGGTAGGAGATCGTTTTGCGCTTGCCGGAAGGGTGTGGGAGGTGGAAGAACTCGATATTTCTCATAAACTTATATATGTAAAAAGTGTTGATGGAAAAATGGAAATAGCATGGCCTGGCGATTACGGCGAGATTCATACTAAAATTATGCAGCGTATTCGTCGTGTGCTTGAAGAAAATACAATATATCCTTATTTAAAGAAAAATGCCGTTCAAAGACTTTTGCATGCCCGTGCTATAGCCGAAAAGTCAGGAATGCTAAAAAAATCTATTGTTCATTTGGGAGGTTATACATGGTGTCTTTTTCCATGGCTTGGAACACGTTCATTTAGAACAATGCGAAGATTTATAAAGGAAAAAACACCCTCTGATTTTGGTCTTTCAGGTCTTGAATTTGACGGATGCTGTTATTTTACTTTTAAACTTGAATCTGGAGATGTCCGGGGACTGGCAGAATATTGGGCAGAGGAAGCAGCCGGGGGGATAGATCTTGAGTCTCTTGTTGCGCCAAGCGAAGCTCCTTCCTTTGATAAATTTGACGGTGCGATACCGCCGTCTTTGCTCAGGCGTGCATATACTGTCGACAGGCTGAGAAGAGACGAGCTTGAAAGTCGTCTTTCCGAGCTTGCAGACGAATTTAAAAATTAATAAATGTGAAATTAAACCGGGAAATTAATTTTCCCGGTTTTTTTACGTCAAAAAATCGATCGGCAAAAAAATTCATTCTGCCGTAAAATAAATTGAACAATGGCAGAATATTTTTGGGAAATAATCTAATAATCTAAGAAAGCATAATCAATCTCATAATAAACCATAAACCGCCGCGTGACCTTCGACAGCTTTATTAAAGGGAAGATGATATAATGAGGAACACAAAATTTAGATGGGATGCAGTCTGAAAATAACGATTTGAATAAGAGCGGACACGTTTTTATTTACCGTATCATCGTGCTGTGATTCCGGAAAGGACGGTTAAATTATTATGGAAAGAAAAAATACTTTACATGACTTTTCCCTGCGTATTAAACAGTATTTACCAAGTTATGCAGGAGAGGGGGAGAGCAACAAACAATTTGATAGTGAGATAAATAAAAAGCTGATTAAGACGGTAATATCGGCGGGAAGATGCCTGTTTTTCGTTTTGGCCGGAGCACTTTTCGGAAGTGCAAAAGGCTTTATGGGAAGCTATCCGTTTGGAATCGGTCTTTTATGTGCGGCACAAAAGTATACTGTATATGTTTATGCAGGACTGATATTTACTTCAATTTTTTCCGGAACAGAAATTATACCAATGCTTGCTTCATCGACAGTTGCTTTCGGAATGAGAATTATAATTGTTAAATTTCTTGACAGCCGCGAAGACAGAGCGGTTATTGATGAGAGTTCGGAAGCTCCAGGTATGATACCGTACAGAATACCGCGTTACTTTACTGAACCGTTAGGTTTCAGAACAGCAGCAGCGGTTATGGGCTCATTTGCAGGGGGTATTATCAGAATTGTTTTTGGAGGATTCTTATATTATGACCTTTTCGGGACTATTTTTCAGATGGTCGTTTCACCCGCGGTATGCTTCTTATTGTCCGGAGTTATAGATAAGGAGCGACGTTATACGGTATTTTATGAGACAGGTATTTGTACTGCCGTGTTTATATTTCTTTGGTCGATTAAGGATTTTGTTGTATTTGGATTCTCACTGTCGTTGTTTTTTGGTTTTTTCTTAACAGTTTATGCCGCTGAGATGGGCGGAATTTTGCACGGAGGAATGATTGGATTTGTATGCGGGTTGGCATGCGGTTTTACCGAATCTCCGGTTCTTGCCGCGGCAGGCTTAGCGTACGGATTATTTCTTGGAATAGGAAAACTGGCAGCTTTATCAGCCGCCGCTGTTATCAGTGTACTTATGGAAATCTGGATCGGGGGAGCTGGAATGTTAAGAACTGCCGCACCTGACATTATTGCTTCTGCTGTCCTTTTTGCTCCGTTTGTTAAGTTTGGTTTACTCCCGAAAATATCTTTTTGCAGTACGGCTTCTTCCATACCTGAAAGTATAACATGCAGCGCGATAATTTCTGAGTGCAGGCAAAATGATACAAGGCAGCGTGTAAAAGCGGTATCTGATGCTTTTTCTGCATTGTCGCAGACGTGCCATACGCTAAGCGGACGAGCTAAAATTCCAGGTATTTATGAAACCAGGGTGCTGTGCAGCGACGTATTTGACATTAGCTGCCGGCATTGTGCTGGCAACTGTGTTTGTTATGATAAGGACTATAACGCGCTGTCTGAATCAATAGATGTAATTGCGAGAAGACTGCGCAAAAACGGCAGAATTGAAAGAGACGATCTTCCTCAAACGATGAAAAAAATGTGCAAAGCTCCGGAAAATCTCATATCGGAAATAAATCTGAGATATGCCAGACTTGCTGACAGTACGGCAGGAAATGATAAAACAGAGGTGTTTGCATACGATTATGAAGCTGTTTCGGAAATACTTGACGGCGCATCAAAGGACTGCGATGACGAGTATGAACTTAATGAGCGTCTTTCAAAAAATGTGTCGTCCGCAGTTGGCTATCTTGATTTTTACGCTAACAACATTGCGGTATTTGGAAAACGAAAACTTCGGATTGTTGCCGGAGGAGTTGACCTCGGAAGAGTGCGTGTCAGCTCTGACGAACTCCATAGAGTATGTGAAAATGTATGTATGAGACGGCTTGGCAAGCCTCAATTTCGTGTCGAAAACGATTATGTTACAATGTGTCTTGAAGCGGTTTCTATGATTTCAGTTGAAGGAGTGTCTGCCTCTCTTGAAAAAAAGGATGAAACGGTGTGCGGTGATAATGTCGTATCATTTGATAGTAAAAACGGTTTTTCATATATTCTTATAAGCGACGGAATGGGGAGTGGACATGACGCAGCTTTGACATCACGCGTCGCGGGGGTATTTCTGAGACGTCTGCTTGAAGCTGGATGCGGTATCGGAGCAGCGCTCGAATTGTTGAACAACTTTATACGTTCCCGCGGAATAGAATGCTTTGCAACGATAGATTTGCTTGAAATTGACACATATACATCGGAAGCAAAGTTTGTCAAAAGCGGCGCGGCACCTTCATATGTAATACGTGATGGCAGTCTGTTTAAGGTTGCTTCCGGAACTATACCGGTTGGAATAACACGGGAAATTGGTGCAGAACAGATAAAATTTAAACTTGAAAAAGATGATGTAATAGTTATGGTAAGTGACGGAATTGCACAAACGCTTGAGGACAGCGCTTGGCTTGCTGATATTATTATCGGGGAGTGGGATGAAAATCTAAAAAATTTAAGTGATAAAATACTTGATGCCGCAGCCGAACGCAATAAAAGGCGAGATGATATGACGGTAGGGCTTATCAGAATCAGTAATATAAATGAAGAAAGCTCTGATAGATAAATTAATGCAAAAAAACCGGAATTTATTTAAATTTCCGGTTTTTTATGTCTTTTTATGCCTTGAATCATTTATCCTTTTATGTTATAATTATAGCGTAAGATGAGAAAGTCTAAAAGAAAATTTTTACTTTGTGTTTTTGAGACACAGCAAAGCTTTATGTTTTTCTCAGAGAAATTATGATTTGTCTGATAAAAAAGCTATTAAAGCTTTGAATGTATACGAAAGGGATGAATATAACACTGATAAAAATGATAAAAAAAATTACAGTTTTGCTGGTAACGGCAGCCTTTATTCTGCTTATGGTTCCATCTTTACAGGTTTCGTCGTTTGCCGCGCCTGACACTACATATTCCGGAACCGAAAATGAAAAAATAGTATATAATTTTTTGATGAACGACTTAAAGCTTAATGATGCTGCCGCGGCAGGAATTCTTGCAAATTTATATTCGGAATCATCCTACAATCCTAACGCAGAACATACGGAAGCGGATGGTTCTATTAGCTACGGACTATGCCAGTGGAATAAAAGTCGTTTCACGGCGCTGAAGGATTTTTGCTCTGCCAATGGCTATGATTATACAACTCTTAACGGGCAGCTTTATTTTCTTAAGTATGAGCTTGAAGGAAGCGAATCAAAAGCTTATGAAAAGGTTAAAAACGTAAGTAATACGGCCGACGGAGCATATCTTGCCGGATATAACTGGGCGGCATACTTTGAACGCTGTGCAAGCGTATATTATGAACGCCGCGCGTGCCTTTCAAGAGATTCTTACTGGCCTATTTACGGAATTGCATCTAAAGTTATGACTGCGCGGGGAATAAATTATCCTATTACTCTTCCAGGAGGTTCCCACTATTCTCTTTATGGTTCGGTTGAATCCCCGAATATACTGACAAAGGCTGAAGTTAGTATAAAGGACTCATCCGGAAACGTTATGTTTAGCTATAATACCTCCGGAAAAAGGTATATTGATATAAACCAAAATGCGGATAGTAAGATGCTGTTTAACAAGCTGACTGACGGATCATATTATTACTGTGTGTATGCCGAAGACAGCTGTGGCTTTGTATTAGACTTTACGAGAAAATTCACAGTCGGATCGGAAGATACGAAAACACAAACTTTATCAACTCAGGAAGCAGAGCATAATCATGACAATGTGCTCGGATATTCCTGGGATAAGGGAACGGTAATTATTGAGCCGACCGTAGAGGAGGATGGACTGATTCTTTATACTTGTTATTGTGGTGTCAGCAAAACAGAATCTATTCCTAAGCTTGTTTCTTCTTTTACAATAACATATGATGCAAACGGCGGAGATGAAGCCCCCGAAGCTCAGGGAAAGGCAAAAGATACGGATATTATACTCAGCAGCACAATACCTGTAAGAGAGGGATATGTTTTCCTTGGTTGGTCAGAAAACAAATCGGCTGAAAAAGCTGAATATATGGCGGGAGACGTATATTCCAAAAATGCGGACGCGGTTCTTTATGCAGTATGGAGTGAGGAAGTTATTTCTGTTAAAAAAATAACATTGTCCTCTGTTAATACATCGCTTTTTGAGGGTGAATCTTTAAAACTTGAGGCGCAAATTTTCCCGGATAATGCTGCAAATAAAAACGTAGTGTGGACAAGTTCGGATCCTGATATTGCGTCTGTAGATACTGAAGGCAACGTAACCGGAATCAAGGCAGGAACCGCAGTTATAACTGCATCTGCAGAAGACGGAAAAGGAAGTTATGCATCTTGCTATATAAATGTTGCGGGTTCAGACTGGAGTGTTGGCGATGTTAACGGTGACGGCGATGTAAACAGTAAGGATTTGGCAAGATTGATGAAATACTTAGCTGGAATAGATATTAATGCGCTTTTTCCGGATGTTAACGGTGACGGAAATGAGAATGTAAAAGACCTTGCTCGTCTTATGAAAATAATTGCCGGAGTGATTTGACAAGTGATTTTCGGCAATATATTGAAATTGTTAATAGTTAAAAAATAGAAGTTGTATGTAAAAAAGTGAAAGACTTTTGGTAATACAACGGTAAGTATACGAAAAGTTTTGAAAAGTAATAAAGGACGGTCTCGCCAGGATATAGATGAGACAGTCCTTTTTTATAAATGATTA
>CDYR01026748.1_pt1 | contig 24810 bp, 24 predicted proteins | sample 557691 | NCBI WGS metagenome assembly CDYR01 (sample SAMEA3182103, study PRJEB8094) | gut metagenome | biome: human; feature: gut; material: Stool; isolation source: human stools | place: Canada | collected 2013-02-19 | reverse complement strand
GAGCTGTCGGCAGACTATGAAGCAGAGCAACGGGAACTGAAAGAAAGAGCCGCCGCTATCCAAGCGGAGCTTTCCAAAGCACAGGAAGCCACCGTGAACGCAGAAAAGTTTATGAATGTTGTCCGGCGGCATACCAGCTTTGAAGAACTTACCCCTACTCTGCTGCGGGAGTTTGTAGAGAAAATTGTTGTGCATGAGTGCAGCTATGACGAGAACAAGACCCGCAGACAGGACATTGAGATTTATTATTCTTTTGTTGGCAAGGTGGACTTGCCCGAATAACCGCCCGACCTATCCGACACAATGCGCAAGTGCCGGATAGGAACGGCAAAATTTTTTACACTTCTATTGCTTCTTTATCACACATCAATAAAGAGCCAGGGCATGAAGCAGCTTATGGCGGGCGGTGGCGTCGCGTTGATCGGCGGCACCCTTGTTCCGCTTCTTTCCAAACTTTTTGGATAATGCCTAAAACAAATACCACCCGCCGCGCCCTCTCGGAAACGGGAGGGCGCGGGAAAGGAGGGATTAACTTTTGATATGGCAGATGATTGAAGATTGGTTTCGCGGCATTTTGACAGACGGGATTTTATCGAACCTCTCCGGCTTGTTTGACAGCGTAAATACAGAGGTTGGAGAAATTGCAACGCAAGTCGGCACGACCCCCGCCGGGTGGAACGCGGGCATATTCAACATGATACGCAGCCTTTCGGAAAACGTCATTGTACCGATTGCGGGCGTTATCATTACCTTTGTCATGTGTTATGAACTAATCCAGCTTGTAATTGAAAAAAACAATCTGCACGATCTCGACACTTGGATTTTTTTCAAATGGATTTTCAAAACCTTTGTTGCGGTGCTGCTGGTAACAAACACTTGGAACATCGTCATGGGAGTTTTCGACGTTACGCAGAGCGTCGTCAATCATCGGGCAGAGCCGTACTCCGCGCCCTTGCGGTATTTCTTCGCGTTTTTCCCTTTGACATAGACAATCAAGCGGATAATCACCGCGCCGACAATGCCGACAAGCAAATCCAGCGGGTAAATGCTCGGCAAGGCACTTTCAAAGGCTGCGGAAAATCCCTGCGTGATATTCAGTATCTTTGCGGAAATATCCGCGCCGGGGGCAAGCCGCACCGCCTGTCCGACTTTATCAAAGAGATAGACAAAGAACACATAGGGGATATTCGGAAGTATTAGCTTTTTGTAGTTAATCTGCTTCATATCTCGCGCCCCCTGTCCATTTTCTTTACCTTGTCGCGGGCGGCGTTAAGCTGCTTTGCCTTGTCCTTTGCAGCGGCAAGGGCTTTGCGGATAGAGGGCTTTTTCTCCCTGTTCAGCTTCTTTGCGGAAAACTCTTGAAACGCTGCGGTCATAACGTCTGCGTCCCGGCCTTTGAAAAACACAAGGTAGCGGGTCTGCTCGCCCTTAACCTTTTTCAGCGAAAAATCTATGTTGTATTTCTTCGCCGTACTCTCAAAGGCTTTAATATTGCTGTCGGTGATCTCGATGTTGGAAACACCCGCGTTCTGCTTCATAAGCTGCCGCATGGTCTGTTTCCCATGCGCGGGCTTGCTTTTCTGCTCCAAAAACTTTTGGATTGCTTTCTGCAACGCCTGTTCGGTAAGCCGCGCCGCGCCTTTTCCCACTTTGACGTATAGGGCAATCGTTTTTTGGGTTACTTCCTCCTGCAAGGTATCAACTCCTTTCCCGGTAAAATGCGGCTATGCTCATTCGCCGCCGTATAAGTCGTGATTGACAAGGGCGGTATAGTAGCTGTCAATGGTACTCGGCGCGTTGAACAGCACCGCTTTTAGATACTGCTTGATGTTGCGCACTTTGGTTGTGTTCTCCCTCATGCAATCCAAAACAAACTCAATATGGCTGCTGTTCAGCTTCAAAAATTTGGATTTCACCAGTTCGGCGGGGTAGTCGTCCCCGGCAATACGGATTGTCTTTCGCGCTGTGCAGACGGTTTCCAGCATGAGGTCAACAATCTCATTTAGGCGGTCTTTGTCCATTTTGGGGTCTTGAATGAGAATGTCATACTCGATATTGTCCTTGATAATCTCCCTGTAAATCTCTACTGCGCTATTGCTTTTCGCTTCCGTTCTTTTCCTTTCCGGCGGCGAAGCCGCTTCGCCCTGCTCAAAGGGCAAGGGATTTAGGGAATGGAATGGAAAGGAATGGGTACTTGATAAATCAGTAATTGATTTTTCTTTACTTGATATATCTTTATTTAATTGCGTTGGATTTTCCAACGTAGGTTTTTCCTGCGTAGGTTTTTCCAACGTTGGATTTTCCAATGTTGGATTTTCCAACGCAGGTAAATCCAATATAGGCGGCTGTCCGACGCTGGTAGCTGCTTCCGGCTCTCGCGGCTGCGGCTGCTCGTATATGACGTAATCCGCGCCCCGCAAGCGTCCCTTTTCGTCGCGTTCCCGGCTGCGCACGATATATCCGGCTTTTTCGAGTTCCTTTACCGCTTCGCGGATTGCGTCGATCTTCTCCCGGTTGATATGGGATAAGCCCGCAAGGGTATAATCCCAATCCTCCGGCAAGGACAGCATTTGCGAAAGCAAGCCTTTTGCTTTTAAGGACAATTCCTTGTTTCGCAAGTGGTGGTTGCTCATAACGGTATATCCCGTATTTCGCTCCACTCTGAAAACTGCCATTTTTCCTCACTTCCTCTCTTGGTCTGCGTGGACAATTAGAAAGCCGTTTTCGGCTGTTTTGGTATTGCAATATGCCCTTTGCCGTTTTCGCGTCTGCAAAGCCGCATGACACAAGGGCTTTTGCCCGTCTATTTGTCCATGCTGGCGGGCGTTTTCCGCGTCCTTTTGCCGGGGCAATAGGGACACTCTTTGAAAACGCAAAACTCATATTTCCACCCGGGGCGGTAGAAACGGCAAGTGCCGCAATCTTCATCATCTCCGGCACAACCGGATTGATAGCGGTCAAATCCCGGCTTCTGCTGCATGAGCAGTTCAAATGCCCGCTGCTTGCCTTTTATGAAATACATTCCGGCTGTACCTCCTTTCCTGCGGGCATAAAAAAACGGCGTTACTTTCTCCCCAAAAGGGGTTAAGGTAACGCCGCTTGTGTGCGTATTCAGTTTTTAACACATTCCCTGTCTATCCGCTGTCCGCAAAACCATTGATTTTATTAGCTTTTTGCCGCTATCGCTATCACACCTCATTATTCGAGCGGCCCTCATGGAAAAAGATCGTGGAGATGATCGAAGCCGGACAGGTGGCAAACCTCATCGTAAAGGACGCCTCCCGCTTGGGGCGTGAATACCTTCAGGTGGGCTACTACATGGAGATATATTTTCCCCAGAAGAATGTCCGCTTCATCGCTGTCAACGATGGCGTGGATTCCACAGTGGAGAGCAGCAATGACTTCAACCCCATCCGCAACTGGGCCAACGAGCTTCACGCCAAGGATACCAGCCGCAAGGTCCGCGCGGTCATGAAAATGAAAGCGGAGCAGGGAGAGCGGCTGGGCGGCAGACCGCCCTACGGCTATCGGAAAAGTGATGGTGACGCCAACACGCTGGTTCCAGACGAGGACACCGCACCTGTGGTGAAGCAAATCTTCTCCCTCTGCGCCGCTGGAAACGGCCCCAAGCGGATCGCCACCATCCTCACCAAAGAGCAGGTGGTGAACCCGTCCAACGCCTACTACCGCAAGACCGGGAAAAGCCACCGTGGACTGGACACCACCAGACCATGCCTGTGGTCTTCCAACAGCGTCACCAGCATTCTGAACAATGAGGTCTACCTCGGACACTCGGTTGGACTGCGCACCACCACGATCTCCTACAAAAACAAGCAGCGCGTCGAGCGTCCCGAAAGTGAGCGGTTCGTGGTGAAGAACACCCACGAAGCCCTCGTCACACAGGAGCAGTGGGACATCGTGCAGGAGGTGCGTCAGCACAAAAAGCGTGTCCCCAAGCACATGGACGAGCCGAATATCTTCTCTGGACTGGTGTTCTGCGCGGATTGCGGCAAGCCGCTGGTGCTGCACAGAGCCAGCACGATGAAGCGGACGGAGTACAACTTCAAGTGCTACACCTACGGCAAAAAGGGCAAGACCGTCTGCACACCGCATCACATCCGGGAGTTTGAGCTGAAAGCCGTTGTGCTGGAGGACTTGCGCCGGGTGACGCACTTCGCGCGGATGAAGGAAAAGCAGTTCGCCGCCTACATCGGCAGCAAGAATACGCTGGAGCTGCGGCGTGAGATGAACACGATCCAAAAAGATCTGGATACCATGCGGCGGCGCAGAGAGGAACTGTCCAAGCTGTTCAAGCGGCTCTATGAGGACAATGTGCTGGGGCGGGTGACCGATGAGCAGTACCGGATGCTGGCGGGCGATTACACCGTCGAACAGAAAGCGTTGGAGGAACAGATCCCCGAAAAGGAGGCCCGGCTGGAAAAACTGAAAGCCGCCTCCGCCAACGTGAACATATTCGTTGAGAAGGCGAAGCAGTATACCGCCATCGACGAGCTGACGCCGGAGCTGCTGCGGCTGTTCATCCAGCGGATCGAGGTAGGCGAGCGGACGGAGAAATACTCCCGCAGCTCCCACCAGAGCATCCGCATCGTCTACCGCGACATCGGCACGGTGGACAGCGCGATGGAACAGGGCGAGGCGCAGCCGCGCATTGCGCCGCCCCTTAGTGAGGTATTCCAGCTTCCCGCATAATAAAAAAGCAGAGAAAGAACGCAAGAAAGCGGACAGCAAACGCTGTCCGCCCCCTTGCAAGATATGGTGTCAACTTGTGTCCCTACGAACATTACCCGAAAAGGTCCCGGGGCTTTTTGAGCACAGGAAGCGTTGTAAAACGGCAGCGGTTGGCCCGGACGCGCGGCGCTTATCCCTCGCTCCGCACAGGCGGAAGGACCTGAAAATCGCCGCGGCGCTCCGGCATGGCGTCGCCGTACTGCTTGAAGTAGTCCAGGATCAGATCGGACATCTCCGTGCCGATCTCCCGCACCACGGGGCAGCCCACATAGCAGTCATACCCGCCGGTGCCGCTGGCGCGGTAGCTGTTCAGGCAGATGGTGAACACATCGTCGTCCGCCACGGGCTTTCCCTGCACGGTCATGGCAGCGACCCGCTGCCCCACCGGGCGGGAAATGTCATAGGTGTAGGACACGCCCATGTAGTAGTCGTAGTTGTAATGCTCCACCTTCGGCTCCAGGAAACAGTCCGACACTCGCAGGGTGCCGTCGTCGTTCCGGGTAAAGTACGCCGCGCTGCGCTCCATCGCCTGCCGCAGAACAGCGCCGGTGATCTCCAGCACCGACAGCGTGTTGGTGTAGGGGTAGGCGATCAGCAGATCGCGCCGCCGCACCACCCGCGGGAGTCCCGCCGCGTCGTTGGCCAGGCTGGAGGCGGACAGCTGCGCGCCGCTGGCCCAAAGCTGCACCGCGTTGAACAGATCGGGGAGGCCGCTGCCTCTGGCTGCCATATGCAGCGGCGTGTCCGGCATCAGAGGCTGCGGCAGATGGCCCACCACCTGATCCAGCCAGTCCTGGGCGCCGCGCTCCATGCCGGCGAACTCGTCCAGCCACTCCCGGCGGCATGCACCGGATGCGGGGATCGTCTCGCTGGTGAAGCGCTTGCCCGTTTCGGATATGGCCGCCTCGATGTGCAGGAATTCCTGTCCCCGGTCGGTGGGCTGCACCACGAAAGTACCGCACAGCGTCTGCCCGTGGACGGTCATGTGCTGGTGCCCTGTCAGCAGAAGGTCAAAGTCCAGCTCCTGGCACAGGCGGTAGGCCACGTTCTCGTGGGTGGTGGACAGCACGCGGCCTGTGGCCAGATCTCTCTCGAAGCCGCCGTGATAAATGCATAGCGTCACATCCACCCGGCCCCGCAGGGATTCCAGCGCCGCACGCGCGGCGGGGATAGGGTCGCTGATAGTGATGCCGGACAGGTGCTCCGGCTTCTCCCAGATGTTCACGTAGTCGGTGACGATGCCCACGATGCCGATCCGCAGGCCGTTCTCCAGCGTGTGGATACGGGCAGGGAAGCGCACGCGGGCGCCGTCCCAGCGGACATTCTCGCAGACGCAGCGGGCGTGCAGAGCGTTGAGATAGCTGTCCAGATAGTCCATGCCGTAGTTGAAGTCGTGGTTGCCCAGGGTCACATAGTCGTAGCCGCAGCGGTTCATTATCTCGGCGAACCGGCTGGCGTCGCCCAATGTGTCATGGCAGTAGGCACCCAGCGGCGAGCCCTGCAGGATATCGCCGCCGTCGATGACCAGCGTGTTCCCGTCCTTATGAAACTGGCTGGCACACTTGAACAGACCGATATTCCTCTCCTGCCGGCTGCGGTAGTCGGTGGGATAGATATAACCATGGAGGTCAGAGGTGAAGTAGATGGTAAAGCGTTTTGTGTCCATCGGCTCACCCCCGTGCCAGCTTGATACGGATCCGGGAGGATATCCACTCGATGATCAGCACCAGCACGATCAGGCCCAGCAGGATCGCGCCCACCTCGTTCCAGCGATAGGCGCTCATGGCGAAGATCAGCGGCGCGCCGATACCGCCCGCGCCCACCAGGCCCAGCACCGTGGCGTCGCGCAGGTTCATGTCGAAGCGGTAGATGATGGTGGAGGTAAAGTCCGCCGTCAGCTGCGGCAGAATGCCGTAGCGGATCTTCTGGAACGTGGTGCAGCCTGCGGCGTCCAACGATTCCAGGATGCGCTTGTCCAGGTCCTCGATGCTCTCGATAAACATCTTGGACACCATGCCGATGGAGCACAGGGACATGGTCAGCAGGCCCGCGAAGGGACCGGGGCCGGTGACGCGGATGAACATCAGGCCGTAGACAAAGGCGGGAACGGTGCGGATAGCGGCGATCAGAATGCGTCCCACCAGCGCCAGCGGCTTGGGGACCAGATTGCTGGCGGAGATAAACGACAGGGGCAGCGAGATCACCGCGCCCACGATGGTGCCCAGAAAGGCGATGCAGAACGTCTCCAGCAGCAGATAAGGCACGCCGTTGGTGCCCAGTGTGAACAGCAGCTTGGCGGAGGGATGGAAGATACCGGAGATGATATTCCCGGCTACCTCCAGCCCGTTGCTGGTGGGGTTGCTGGTCTGTACGGCCGTGCCGGACCACGCCAGCAGGCAGGCCACGATGAAGGCCGCCAGCAGCTGCCACAGCCACGTTTTCGGCGCGGAGGCGTAGGCTTTTTGAATTCTCTGTTCCATACGGCCCTCCTTACGTCAGTTTTTTACGCAGGGCGTGGCTGATCGCCTCGATGACCATAACGGCCACAAACAGAACGATCAGGATCATGCCAAGGCTGTCGTACTCACGCCAGCCGATCTTTTCATTCATAATAAGGCCCAGTCCGCCCGCGCCCACGTAGCCCAGGATGGAGGCGTAGCGCACGTTGCCCTCCAGGCAGAACAGGGATACGGACAGATAGGTGGGCAGCACCTGGGGAAACACCGCCGTGGTAAAGGCCTGCAGCCGGGTGGCGCCCAGCGCCTCCATGGCCTCATAGGGTCCCATATCCACCGTCTCGATGATCTCGAAGAGCTGCTTGCCCACATAGGCGAAGGTAAACACCGCGATGGCGCAGGTACCGGCCATGGTGCCCAGACCGAAGATATAGGTGGCGATCAGCGCGCACACCAGCGTGGGCAGTGTCCGCACAAGGCTGAGAAACAGCCGGACGATGAACACCACCACGCGGTTGGTGACGATGTTGCTGGCGGCGGCTACGGCAAAGGGGATCGCCAGCACCGCGCCGATGAACGAACCCAGGAAGGACATCTTGATGGTGTCCCACAGGGGCTGCCAGATCTTGCTCAGATACCCCGTGTTGGGCGGGAACATGGCCGTGAGAATGTCAAAGAATTTGCCGCCCTTTTTCACCAGCACCGCAAAGTCGAAGCCGGTGATATGGACAGACAGCGCACCTAACGCCAGCACGATCAGGATGACCAGCGGCGCGCGGCTGCGTTTTTCCTCCACCACCGCGCCGTTGGGCAGCGTATAGCGGCGGGGCTCGAACAGACGGTCGTACAGGCTCATGCGTCTGCCTCCGTCTCGCTGTCGTCACCGTAGATGGCGTCCAGCACCGACTGGTCCACATTGGCGGAGGGCCCGTCATAGACGATCTTGCCGGCGCGGATGCCGATAATGCGGTCGGCGTACTCCAGCGCCAGCTCCACATGGTGGATGTTCAGCAGGATGGAGATGCCCATCTCCTCATTGATGCGGACGAAGTCCTGCATCACCTGCTTGGCGGTAACGGGGTCAAGGGCAGCCACCGGCTCGTCTGCCAGAATGATCCGGGGGTTCTGGGTCAGTGTGCGGGCCAGCGCCACCCGCTGCTGCTGACCGCCGGAGAGCTGGTCGGCGCGAATGTAGGCCTTGTCCAGAATACCCACCTTATCCAGCGATTCCAGCGCCTTGATCTTGTCCGCCTTTCGGAAGGCGCCCAGCAGCACCCGCCAGAAGGGCATATCCGGCACGCAGGCGGACAGCACGTTCTTGATGACGGTGGTGCGGGTCACCAGATTGAAGGACTGGAACACCATACCGATGCCCCGGCGGAACCGGCGCAGGCTCTTGCCCGACAGGGTGCTGACATCGGTGCCGTTCACCGTCAGCGTGCCGGAGGTGATCTGGTGCATCCGGTTCACGGAGCGCAGCAGCGTGGACTTGCCCGCGCCGGAACGGCCGATGATGGCCACAAACTCGCCGTCCTGAATGGTCAGGTCCACGTCGTCCAGACCCACCGTGCCGTTGGGATACACCTTGGATACATGGTCGAAAATGATCATATGGTCTCCTCTTTTCCTGAAATAGCACACGGGGAGGGCTGCACAGCGGAAGGTCATGGCTGTGCAGTCCTCCCCGCGCTTGGGAAAGTGCTTTAGTTGGCGGCAGACAGCTCCTGGATGAGCTTCTGCGCGGCGCGCTCGTTGTCGTAATCGGAAGCCTGTGCCACCTGATAGCCGTTGTGGCTGTAGATAGCGATGACTTCCTTACCGGCATCGGTGTTGCCGATGTTGATGAACGCCTGCTGCAGCGCGGCGATCAGGTCCGCGTCCATGATCTCGGAGTTCTTGCTGACGGAGATGGTGTCGTTGTAGATGGGGGCGGTCACGCCGATCACGCCGGTCTCCTCCCAGATGGAGCCCTCGCGGCTGAACTCGGTGTTCCAGCGCTCGGCATAGTCGCGGCGCGCGTCGGCATAGGTCACCAGCACGTCCACCTGGCCGGAGGCCAGACGGGCAAAGGCGCTGGCGTAGGAGTCAGACTGCACGGCGCTCTTCAGGTCAGAGATGCCCTTGCCGTAGTGATCCTGCAGCCACAGGGCGGGATAGATGTAGCCGGCGGGGGAAGAGGTGCCCATGACGCTCCAGTTGGCGCTGTCCAGGTCCTCCCAGGTCAGCTCTTCGCCGGCGTTGACCTTCTTCACCAGCTCCTGGCCCTTGTCAGAGGGGCCGGCGATGAACAGGGCGCGGTAGGAAACGGCCTGCTTGTCGGAAGCCTCGGTGGGCTGGCCGTCATTCCAGTCCTTGGCGTTGTCGGAGTCCTTGCTCAAGCCGTCGCGGGTAGCGGTCAGAATGACCTCGGCGCCGTCGTCATACAGCACATAGGTGCCGCCGGGGATCAGACCCACGTCGATGGTGCCGGCCTCAAGGCCCTCGCCCACGGCCTCATAGGTGGTGCCGACAGTGATCTCCACGTCGCCCACCTCGTAGCCCTGCTTGGCCAGCTCGTCCTTCAGCATCTGCTTCAGGGGCTCGGTAACGGTAATGATCTCCTCCGGCTCGCGGGAGGGCACGAACGCGACCTTCAGGGTCTCGATCTTCTTCGCGCCGTCGGTGTCGCCGGCATTGTCGCCATCGGTCTTGTCACCGCAGCCGGCCAGCAGGCCGAGCGCCATGACCAGCGCCAGCAGCAGAGCAAAAAACTTTTTCATTCTTTTTTCCTCCATAAAGTGTTGTTCCCTTGCCCGGAGTAGTTCTCCGGGACGTGTACAGCGGCATGGCACAGCAAAAGGCGCACCATACCGTCTCACAGTATAGCACACCTTTATAGAGAAAAATTTTCCGATTTGGTAAAAAAAGTAATATCTCAGGCGTCCCTCTCCCGCCCGAAGTAGAACGCCACCAGCTCCTCGAACGCCAGTATCACATGGCCGAAAAAGCTGTTGGGCAGGCTGCCGGCCAGCGTCTGCCGCGAGCCGTCCACCACAAACACGATGTCCGACATCTGCGCCAGGGTAGAGTCGCTCCGCTTGGTGAACGTGACGATCTTGTGGCCGTTCTGCCGGGCGTGACGCACGTCGTTCAGCACCGGCTCCGTCTCGCCGCTCTGACTGACGGCGAACATCACCGGCGGGGCCTCCGCCGCGTCGGACAGGTGGTGCGCGTCGCGGAACAGCATATAGTCATAGAAATGGACGTTGTTGAACACCATAAAGCCGCAGATGGACAGCCGCTGGGCGATATAGGCGCCCACAATGTTGGAAAAGCCTTCGCCGGTGGTGAACAGCTTGGCCCGGCGCGACTGGTCCAGCAGGCCGCAGAACCGGTCCAGCAGCTCATCGGAATAATTGTCGATCAGGCTCTTGATATTCTCCGCGCTGCGGTCCTGGCCGTGGGAGTTGAACTGGCGGCTGAGGTAGTAGTACAGCTCGCTGTATCCGTCAAAGCCCAGCCGCTTGCACATCTTGACGATGGTGGTGGTGGAGAGAAAGTTCTCGTTGGCGATCTGCTGGATACCCACGCGCTTCTCGCCGCGCTCGATATGTGCCGTGATGCTGGTGATCACCCGTTTCTCGTCCTCAGAAAGCAGATTTGTCAGCAGAAAATAGCCGTCGCCCACAGCCTGTCCCTCCTTGCCGATCCATGATGGCACCATTATAGCAAACCGGGCGGCGCCTTGCAAGCCGACGCGGGAGAATTCGGCGTTCCGCCGGTGGGGCAGTGACTTCCGCGTGGTTTCGGAACAATAATAGACAACAAAAGAGGGGCGTGACCACCCCTCTTTTGTTCTGCCGTTTCCGAAGCGGACTGCGCGGAACCGTCAGCGCGCAAACACAGTCTCTCCGTTGAACGTCAGCTTGCAGATGCGCTCCGGCTCCATGGGCTCATCGAACCGCGCCCAGACCATGCAGCTATCGTCGGTTTGATCTGCGATAAAGCTCCATTGGCACGGGATAGTATCGCCGTTTGCATCAAATATCTCGAACTTGCCAAGAATACCCGTAGTAGAATCAACATAGTCGGCAAAATATACCGCCATAGACAGCTTGGAGCATTCGATTTTCTCCGCCGTGAGCACCTCCCCGCCATAGGAGAGGGAAACGCTCTCCGCCAGCACCTCGCTCTCAACGGTGACGGGCGTTTCCTCCAGCGTGCCCCGCCAGTCCCCCGGCAGCACGGTGGTGGTGATCTCCTTTCCGCCCCAGTGCAGCTCCAAATAGGGGAGCGCTTCCTTGTCAACGGCCACGTCCCGCCAGAGGTACCGCCAGTCGGCATCCGCCGCCTCCGGGTCAAAGTCGCCGGGCTGCCCGAAGTGACCGTGGGGCTCCGGGTAGATGACCGTGTCTGTCCGCGTGTCCAGGAAATACCAGTTCTTCTCCCAGGTTGCGGACCATTCGTCCGAACCCGCCGGCTCTTTCATTACCAGCTGGAGGACGCCGTCCTCCCACCCGGCGTTGCAGATGGACGCGCCGCAGGGCAGCTGCACATCCGCATCCCCCGGCTGCCAGTAATACCGCACCGTTCCGTTGCGGAAACGCTGCTGGCACTGGGGCAGCTTGGCGTTCTCTCCGGCGTTTTCCACCATCTCCGCCACGTTGAAGTCGATCGTCTCGTCGTCGAACCACCGTTTCTCCTGCCAGTTGGCGAAGGTCATCACCAGACCGTTGGCACTGCTGCCCGGCTGCCAGTTGGCGTATACGACGCCTTCCAGCTCGTTCTCCGGCACGCCCTCCTTCCGCGGGAGGAAGGACGACACATACGCGCCGGACATCATCTTGCCGGGAAAGTACAACTCAAAGTCGGCGAATTGGCCGCTCTGCCCCAACACTGCACCCTCGTTGGCCTTCACAGAATAGAGAAGATACAGGGTGCGCTCGTCCGAGATCACCTTTTCCACACGGATGTGCAGCTCCTCCGCAGCTGCCGTGGGTTGCTGTTGGGAGACCACCGGCGTCTCGTCCCCGTCGCCGATGACGGTCTGTTCAGGAGAAAAGATGTCGCGCCATGACAGCGGCAGTCTGCTGACGGCAAAGGCGGTCACGGATACGCCCAGTATGACCAGCACCGCCACGCACGCGGCGGATAATTTAGGGAAGCGGGCTGCCCGTTTCCGGCCCGCGTTCGCGGCATCAAAATCAAGGGCCTCCTCCAGATACGCCGCATCCACGTCTCCGATGGCGGAGAGCAGCTTTTCAGTGTTGTGCTCCATCATAGAGTTACCTCCTTACGTTCCAGGTACGTATGTAATTTCCTGCGAATTCTGCCCAGCCGGACAGATACGTTGTTTTCAGTGGTACCGAAGGCATCCGCAATTTCGGACAACGGCTGCGCGAACCAGTACCGCCTGACGAACATGACCCGGTCATCCCGGCGCAGGGCAGCGAGAAACGCATTGATCTGCGCGGACAGCTCACCTGCGGCAAGCTGCTCGTCGAGGGAATTGGCGGAAATGCAGTCCTCCAGTTCGGATAGCGAGACCTCAAACCGGCTGCTCCGCTTCAGCGCGGAATTGGCCCGCAGCTTTTTCAAAGAGAGGTTGCGGACGATGCGGCAGACGTAGGCTCTCAGCGGGTCGGGGCGCTGCGGGGGGATACTGTTCCACGCGCCAAGCCAGGCGTCGTTGACGCATTCCTCCGCGTCCTGCGGGTCATCCAGAATGTTGTCGGCGATTTGGAAGCACAGCGCGCCGTACTTCCGTGACAGCTCGGTGATCGCCTGCTCCGAGCGCTCAAAAAACAGGCGTATGATCTGTTGGTCCTCCATGGGGCGACGTACCTCCTTTCGCCTTCTTCACACATTAACTACCCTTTTGAAGCAGGATATGACGCTTCCTTTCAAAATTCTTACGAAGTATATTATATAGTAAAAGGAGCACCCCTGGCGGGGTGCTCCTTCGGTCACTTTTTGTCAGCACAGCTTGGCGCCGGCGGGGACGCTGTCGTCGATCAGCATCAGGTGCAGCTTCTCCTCACCCTTCTCCTTGTGCACGGCGGAGATCAGCATGCCGCAGGAGGGGATGCCCATCATCTTCCGCGGCGGCAGGTTCAGGATGGCGATGGCCGTCTTGCCGATCAGCTGCTCCGGCTCATAGTACTGGTGGATGCCGGAGAGGATGATGCGGTCCGTGCCGCTGCCGTCGTCCAGGGTGAACTTCAGCAGCTTGTCGCTCTTCTTCACCGCCTCGCAGTTCTTGATCTTCACGGCGCGGAAATCGGACTTCAGAAACGTATCGAAGTCTACCTCGTCCTCCACATAGGGCTCCAGCTCCACGGCCGGCAGGGCGGCCTTCTTCTGCTGCTCCTGCAGCTCGTTCAGCTTGGCCAGGGCTTCATCCACATCGATGCGGGGGAACAGATTATCACCCTTGCTGATGACCGCCTGGTTGGGCAGCACGCCCCACACGTTGGCGTTGTCCCAGCTGCGGCAGGCCTCGTCCGCGCCCAGCTTGGCGAATATCTTATCGCAGGTGTCGGGCATGACCGGCAGCAGCAGGGTCGTGCAGATGCGAATGGTCTCCAGCAGGTTGTACAGCACGGCGGCCAGGCGCTCGCGCTTGTTCTCATCCTTGCCCAGCGCCCAAGGGGCCGTCTCGTCGATATACTTGTTGGCCCGGTCGATGACCTTGAACACCTCGTCCAGTCCGTTCTGCAGCTGCAGCTTGTCCATCTCCGCCTGATAGCGGTCACGCAGCGCGCAGGCCATCTTCTTCAGCTCGCAGTCCTCCGGAGCGTCCTCCCGCTGTACGGGCAGCTTGCCGCCGAAGTACTTTTCCGCCATGCCGGTGGTGCGGCTGACCAGGTTGCCCAGCTTGTTGGCCAGGTCGGTGTTGATCGTGCCGATCAGCAGCTCGTTGGAGAAATTGCCGTCGGAGCCGAAGGGGAAGGTGCGCAGCAGGAAGAACCGCAGGGCGTCCACGCCGAACATCTCGGACAGGGCGTAGGGGTCCACCACGTTGCCCTTGGACTTGGACATTTTGCCGCCGTCGATGACCAACCATCCGTGACCGTACACATGCTTGGGCAGAGGCATACCCATGCTCATCAGCATGGCGGGCCAGATGATGCTGTGGAAGCGCACGATCTCCTTGCCCACGATGTGGTAATCGGCGGGCCAGTACTTGTCGTAGTCGTCATATTTATCGTTGTCAAAGCCCAGGGCAGTGCAGTAGTTGAACAGCGCGTCCACCCACACATACACCACGTGGCCGGGATCAAAGTCCACAGGAATACCCCAGCTGAAGCTGGTGCGGCTGACGCACAGGTCCTCCAGGCCGGGCTTGATGAAGTTGTTGACCATCTCGTTGACGCGGGTGCGGGGCTGCAGGAAGTCCGTATCCTCCAGCAGATGCTGTATCCGGTCGGCGTACTTGCTCAGCCGGAAGAAATAGGCCTCCTCCTCCGCGTCCTTCACCTCGCGGCCGCAGTCGGGGCACTTGCCGTCCACCAGCTGGCTCTCGGTCCAGAAGCTCTCGCAGGGGGTGCAGTACTTACCCTTGTAGGTGCCCTTATAGATGTCGCCCTTTTCGTACATGGTCTTGAAGATCTTTTGCACGGCGGCGCAGTGATAGTCGTCGGTGGTGCGGATAAACCGGTCGTTGCTGATGTTCATCAGCTTCCACAGGTCCAGAATGCCCTTCTCGCCCTCCACGATGTGATCCACGAACGCCTGGGGCGTCATGCCGGCCTCCTTGGCCTTCGTCTCGATCTTCTGGCCGTGCTCGTCGGTGCCGGTCAGGAACATGACGTCATAGCCCTGCAAACGCTTGTAACGCGCGATAGCGTCGGTAGCCACGGTGCAGTAGCTGTGGCCGATGTGCAGCTTGTCCGAGGGGTAATAGATGGGCGTGGTGATATAAAACGTCTTCTTCTCCATAGGATAGTTCTCCTTTTCCCCGTTCCGAATGGAAGAACGGTATAAACTCACATATATCATTTTAGCCCACACTATGCGCTTTGTCAATCAGACCCGTATGTAAAATACCGCATTTTTGCGTAAAAACCCATTTACAGACGGCATCATATTCTGTATAATAAGGAATGTTGATTTTACCCGCTGTGCCGCGGAACAAAAGAGCATAGGAGGAAAACAAACGTGTCTTACAGAATTCTTGTAGTCAATCCCGGCTCCACCTCCACCAAGATCGGTGTCTATGAGGACGAGCAGCTTCTCTTCGACAAGACCCTGCGCCACAGTGCGGAGGAGATCGCCCAGTTCAACACTATCCCCGCCCAGAAGGACTGGCGCCGCGACCTGGTAATGAAGGCGCTGCGCGAGCAGGGCTTCGACGCCCGCACCCTCTCCGCCGTCTCCGGCCGCGGCGGTCTGCTGCGCCCCATTCGCGGCGGTACATACGCTGTCAACGACAACATGGTCAAGGACTGCACCATCGGCGTGCAGGGACAGCACGCCTCCAATCTGGGCGGCCTGATCGCCCGCGAGATCGGCGACGAGCTGGGCATCCCCTCCTACATCGTCGACCCTGTGGTCATCGATGAAATGACAGACGTGGCCCGCTATGCCGGCCACCCCCTGTTCCAGCGCGTCAGCATTTTCCACGCTCTGAACCAGAAGGCCGTGGCCAAGCGCTTCGCCAAGGAGCAGGGCAAGAAGTATGAGGATCTGAACCTCATCGTCTGCCACATGGGCGGCGGCGTTTCCATCGGCGCTCACATGAAGGGCAGCGTAGTGGACACCCAGAACGCGCTGGACGGCGAGGGTCCCTTCTCTCCCGAGCGCTCCGGCAGCCTGCCCACCGGTCAGCTGGTGAAGCAGTGCTTCTCCGGCAAGTACACCGAAAGCGAGATGCACCGCATGCTCTCCGGCCGCGGCGGTCTGGTGGCCTACACCGGCTCCAACGATATGCGCTATCTGCTGGCGCAGGCCGAGCACGATAAGAAGATCGCCGGCGTGGTGGACGCCTTCCACTACCAGATCGGCAAGGAGATCGGCGCCATGGCCGCCGTCATGCACGGCAAGGTGGACCAGATCATCCTCACCGGCGGCATCGCCTACGGCAAGGAGACTGTGGACGCCATCTCCGAGATGGTCGGCTGGATCGCTCCCATCACCGTCTATCCCGGCGAAGATGAGCTGCTGGCCCTGGCCCAGGGTGCCCTGCGCGTCCTGAAGGGCGAGGAGAAGGCCCAGGAGTACCGCCGGCCCCGTCCCGAGGACAACAACTGATCAACAGAGAAACCGAAACATCCCGCGGCTCTCGCCGCGGGACGTTTTTGCCTTGACAATAGCCCGGTTTCCCGATATATTGAGGATATCACATATAAAAAGGAGAGAGAATTATGATGCCTACCACCATGCTCATTATCGCCGGTGTCCTGGCCCTCGTCGCCACTGTCCTGGCCTTCATCTATGTGGTCCCGGAGAAGAAGCGGGAGAAGCTGGGCGCCTTTGGCAAGTTCCTCCACGATACCTGCAACTTCAAGTACCTGATGGTGGAAAAGATCCTTCAGGCCCTGTACATCTTCACCACCGCCGCCGTTATCATCTTCGGCGTGCTCATGCTCTTCCGCACCGAGTACAACTACTGGACCGGCGACCGCATCTGGATGGGCGGCTATGGTCTGCTGATCATCATCCTGGGGCCCATTGCGATCCGCCTCAGCTATGAATTGATGATGATGGCCATCCTGCTGCTGAAGAACGTCATCTCCATCAACCACAAGCTGGCCGATCAGACCGGCAAGGGCAGCGGGGACGTGTTTGCCGCCCCGAATATGCAGGAGATGAAGGAGGCTCTCCGCCAGCGCCGTGAAGCGGCACAGGCGGCACAAGCTGCGGCACAGGCGGCACAAGCTGCGGCACAGGCGGCACAGAGCCAGCCCGCCAATTTCTGCGGCCAGTGCGGCGCCAAGCTGGAGAACGGTGTCTGCCCCCACTGCTCCGCCCCCAAGGACAGTGCCCCGGCCGACAGCACACCGCCTCAGGAATAAATCAGGCAAAAAAAGAAGCACCCGCCCGGGTGCTTCTTTTTTTGTTCAGCTTACGATCACATAGCTTCCGCTTTGTGGTGCCTCTGCCGTCATGGCCACCACCCGCGTCTCCGGGTCATAGCCCTCCGGCAGTGCGGCCTTTACGGCGGCAAGGTCGCCCTTCGCCGGCACATACAGCCGGTCGAACAGCTCCGCCATCTGCTCCACGGACAGACTGTCCGTGCTTCGCACTACCACCGACAGGGCTGTGCCCTCCGGCAGTGCCGACCGCAGATTTTCGGCAAAGTCGGCCAGCACCTGCGCCGGGTCCGCCGCCGTGTTGGCAACGCCCGTCGTATCCGCCGGGTAGCAGAACTGGTCCAGCAGGACCTCCTTAAAGCCCAGCTCGCCGCACTCCTTCACCAGCGCGGTGATGTATTGCAGCACCTGCGGGTCGGTGGGGTCCAGCCAGGCCTGCCCCTCCGCGTCGTACCACAGCTGCCCGTCCTCCCGGACCAGCACCGTTTCCGGCACGCTCCGGGCGTAGGCGCTGTCCCGGAAGCACACGATGTGCCCCACGGTGTACCGTCCGCTGCTCAGTAGTGTACGCAGACATTCGATGGGCCGTCCCGTCTCCACCACCACGCCCTGCGGCGTCTCCACGCCGGTGGCGTAGGTGATGCCGCCGGTGGTACGCTTTACCGCCAGCACCAGGTCCTCCGGCGCCAGCGTGTTCATGATGTAGTCCGCGCCCCACCACAGGCAGTCGTCCGGCAGCCGCGTGCCGTGCAGCGCCGCCACCTTCACATGGGGATGCTCCGGCACCACCGTGTCCACGATGTCATCCCGGTCTCCGGTGCCGTCGACGGTGCTGTCATCCGTTTTTTCACCACGGTCGTCCTTCCTGTGGAAAAAAGGAAGGTCGATGGTGGCGTTGCCCGCCTCATCGTACACCACATAGTTCTGCAATGCCAGATAGGCCACCGCGCCCACCAGCACCAGCGCCAGCACCACGATCAGCACGATCTTTCCGCCGGACATTCGGCCACGGTAGCTGTTGTATCCCTTTGTTGCCATAGGCGTTTACCTCACAAATACGTTTTCCTGTTTACTGTATCGCGTCCAGCAGCGCCACACGCCGGGCGTGACGTCCACCTTCAAACTCCGTGTGCAGGAAAATCTCCACCATCCGCTTGGCCAGATTGCCGCCGGTGATGCCGGCACCCAGCGCCATCATGTTGGCGTCGTTGTGCCGCCGCGTCATCTCCGCCTGGAGAGAGTCGGTGCACAGCGCGCAGCGTATACCCTTCACCTTGTTGGCGGCGATGGAAACGCCGATACCCGTGGTGCAGATCACGATGCCCTTGTCGCATTCCCCGGCGGCCACCGCCCGGGCGGCCCTTTCAGCGAATACGGGATAGTCCACGCTCTCGGTGGAGTAGCACCCGAAATCCTCGTAGTCGATGTCGTTCTCCTCCAGCCAGATGAGGATGTCCTGCTTCAGCAGGTAGCCGCCGTGGTCACAGGCGATGGCAATTTTCATAGTGGTCGTCTCCTTTGTGTTTTTACAGCTTCCGGAACGTGGGCTTTCCGCCCTCAAACGTGCAGAAATACCGGAACCCGCACGTCCGCAGCAGCGCCTGCGTTTCCCGGACGCAGCAGCCTACATATTCGGCGGAGTGCGCGTCCGAGCCGATGGTGATGATCTCGCCGCCCGTCTCCCGGTACAGCTTCAACAGCGGCGCGTCCGGCAGGGGCACGTTACCCCGGTTGGTGTTGCACTCGATGCCGCACCCGCTTTCGATCAGTGCCCGGAAGATCTCCCGGCACTGGTCGTAATGCCCGTCGAAGGTCATCTGCTCGCCCAGATTTTCATTCATGTACCGCAGCGGCAGCGTCAGGTGGCCCAGCACACTGAACCTACCCCACCGCGCCAGACGCAGTACGTCCTCCAAGTAGCTGTCTATGACTCTATGATAATACGTTTCGCTGTTTTTTTCAATGTAATACAGGTCAAAATGTTTGAATTTTTCGCCTGCCATATGCACGGAGCCTATAACAAAGTCCAGCTTTGGCGCCTCGCCCAGCAGTTTCTCCGCCCGGTCAAAGCCCATGGGCGCCTCGCCCAGCTCCGCCCCCAGCCGGATGGCCAGCCGCCCGGTGTATGTCTCCCGCGCCTCCGGCAGCTCCCGCAGCAGCCGCGACCAGTCGAAATGCTCCCGGGGCCGGTGGTCGCCCCACAGCACCGTGTCCACGTGGTCCGTCACGCAGATCTCGTCCAGCCCGGCCCGCACCGCCGCTTCCGCCAGCTCACTGACCGTCAGCTGTCCGTCCGGCGACGTGGCCGAGTGGGTATGATAGTCCGCCAGATACATCCTTCACCTGCTCATTTCTTCTTAAAGAAGCTCTTGCGCTTTTCGTAGTTGCTCTCGCCCAGCATATCGCTGAAGCTCCGCAGGGCCTCCTTCTGCTCCTTCGTCAGATTTCGCGGCGTCTCTACGTTCACGGTGACATACTGGTCGCCGCGGCCTCTGCCGTTCAGCACCGGGATACCCTTGCCCCGCAGCCGGAACACCGTGCCCGTCTGGGTGCCCTCCGGCAGGTCGTATTTCACCTTGCCGTCAATGGTGGGGATCTCCAGCGTGGCGCCCAGCACCGCCTGGGCGAAGGTGATGGGCGCGTCGCAGAACACGTCCACGCCCTCCCGGCGGAATGTCTCGTCCGGCTGCACCATGACGGTGATCAGCAGGTCGCCGGCGCTGCCGCCGTTTTTGCCGGCGTTGCCCTGGCCCCGCAGAGAGATGGTCTGGCCGTGGTCGATGCCGGCGGGGATGTTGACCTTGATGGTCTTGCGTTTCCGCACCCGACCCTGTCCGCCGCAGTCGGTACAGGGCTGATGGATAATGCGGCCGGTGCCGTGACACTTCTGGCAGGGACGGCTGGTGGCAAACACGCCCATAGGCGTCCGCTGCTGCACCTGCACCTGGCCGCTGCCGCGGCAGTCGGGGCAGATCTCCGGCGTGGTCCCCGGCTGGCAGCCGCTGCCCTTGCAGGTAGCGCACTGCTCGCTGCGCTCCACGGTCACGTCCTTCTCGCAGCCGAAGGCCGCCTCCTTGAACGTCACGGACACGCTGGCGCGGATGCTCTCGCCCCGCTGGGGCGCGTTGGGGTTACGGCGCTGTTGGCCGCCAAAGCCGCCGCCGAAAAAGCTGCCGAAGATATCGCCCAGATCGCCGAAGTCGAAGCCGCCCGCACCGCCATACGCGCCGCCGCCTGCGCCCGCGCCGTAGCTGGGATCCACGCCCGCGAAGCCGAACTGGTCGTACCGGGCCTTTTTCTCCGGGTCGGACAGCACCTCGTTGGCCTCGTTGACCTCCTTGAACTTCTCCTCGGCCTCCTTGTCACCGGGGTTCATGTCCGGGTGGTACTTTCGGGCCAGCTTTTTATATGCTTTTTTGATCTCGTCCTCCGATGCGCCCTTGCTGACGCCGAGGACCTCATAATAATCTCGTTTTTCCTGTGCCATGGGATAAATCTCCTATTGCCAGTCTTGTTGCCTGCGGAGCCGACTCCATCGGCAAAGCGATGGATTTTGCGTCCTGCCGATGGCAGACCGACGACGGCGTACCGCGTGTACGTCGAGGAGGTCTGACGATGGCAGGGCGCAAAAGGCGCGCTTTTCCTAAACGCCACAACAAGGGACAGGTATTTCCTGCCCCTTATTGCGGGATATATTTGCCTTACTTGTTGTTCTGGTCATCATCGTCGACTACCTTATAGTCGGCGTCGTAGTACTGCTGACCGCCGTTGGGGTCGCCGCCGGGCTGCTGACCGCCCATGTTGGGGTCACCCTGAGGCGCCTGCTGCTGGTACAGCTTCTCGCTCATCTTGTAGAACAGCTGGGTCAGCTCCTCGGTGGCCGCCTTGATGGCGTCGGTGTCCTCGCCCTTCAGGGTCTCCTTCAGCTTCTCGACACCGGCGCGGATAGGCTCCTTCTCACTCTCGGGCACCTTGTCGCCCACCTCGTTCAGGGTCTTCTCGGCCTGATAGACCATCTGGTCGGCCTGGTTGCGGACCTCCACCTTCTCCTTGATCTTGGCGTCCTCGGCGGCGTACTGCTCGGCCTCCTTGACGGCCTTCTCAATATCCTCCTTGCTCATGTTGGAGGAGGAGGTGATGGTGATGTGCTGGGCGTTGCCGGTTCCCAGGTCCTTGGCGCTGACGTTCACGATGCCGTTGGCATCGATGTCGAACGTGACCTCGATCTGGGGCACGCCGCGGCGGGCCGGGGCGATGCCGTCCAGGTGGAAGCGGCCCAGGCTCTTGTTGGCGGCGGCCATCTCACGCTCGCCCTGCAGCACGTTGACCTCCACGGAGGTCTGGTTGTCGGCGGCGGTGGAGAAGATCTGGCTCTTCTTCACAGGGATGGTGGTGTTGCGCTCGATCAGACGGGTGCACACGCCGCCCATGGTCTCAATACCCAGGGACAGGGGGGTCACGTCCAGCAGCAGCAGGCCCTTCACGTCGCCGGTCAGCACGCCTGCCTGCAGGGCGGCGCCCATGGCCACGCACTCATCGGGGTTGATGCCCTTGAACGGCTCGCTGCCGGTAAAACTCTTCACGGCCTCCACCACGGCGGGGATACGGCTGGAGCCGCCCACCATCAGCACCTTGGCCAGGTCGCTGGGCTTCAGACCGGCGTCGGACATAGCCTGACGCACGGGGCCCATGGTGGCCTCCACCAGGTGGCCGGTCAGCTCATTGAACTTCGCCCGGGTCAGGGTGACGTCCAGATGCTTCGGGCCGGTGGCGTCCGCAGTGATATAGGGCAGATTGATGTTGCTGGTGGTCACGCCGGACAGCTCGATCTTGGCCTTCTCGGCGGCCTCCTTCAGGCGCTGCATGGCGACCTTGTCGCCGCTGAGGTCGATGCCGTCACTCTTCTTGAACTCGGACACCAGATACTTCATGATGCACTGGTCGAAGTCATCGCCGCCCAGGCGGTTGTTGCCGGCGGTAGCCAGCACCTCGATCACGCCGTCGTCGATCTCCAGGATGGACACATCAAAGGTGCCGCCGCCCAGATCGTAGACCATGATCTTCTGTGCCTGCTCTTTATCCACACCGTAGGCCAATGCGGCGGCGGTGGGCTCGTTGATAATACGCTTCACGTCCAGGCCGGCGATCTTGCCGGCGTCCTTGGTGGCCTGACGCTGGCTGTCGGTGAAGTAGGCAGGCACGGTGATGACCGCCTCGGTGACGGTGGTGCCCAGATACGCCTCAGCGTCGGATTTCAGCTTCTGCAGGATCATGGCGCTGATCTCCTGGGGGGTGTAGCTCTTGCCGTCGATGGTCACGCGGTGATCGGTGCCCATCTCACGCTTGATGGAGGAGATGGTGCGCTCCGGGTTAGTGATGGCCTGGCGCTTTGCCACCTGGCCCACCATACGCTCACCGGTCTTGCTGAACGCCACCACGGACGGGGTGGTGCGGTTGCCCTCCGCGTTGGGGATAACGACTGTCTCGCCGCCTTCCATCACGGCTACGCAGGAATTGGTCGTACCAAGGTCGATACCGATAACTTTAGACATAATGATTGCCTCCTGTATATAGATAAATATTTATTGCTTACTGTATTTGATCTGGCCGCTTAATAGGGCCGGTCCGGCATGATGAGCGCGGCAATGATATAGGCCAGCACGCCGCTGCCGCCCAGCAGGCAGAACACCACCCACGCCAGACGCACCAGCGTGGAGTCGATGTTGAAATACTCCGCGATGCCGCCGCATACACCGGCTATCTTCTTGTCCGTGCTGCTCTTGTACAGTTTCTTGCCTTCCATGTTCGTTACCTCCCACTCAGTTGGCTACCTTCACCATGGCGAAGCGGAGTATTTTGTCGCCCAGTGTGTAGCCCTTTTGGAATACCTCTACCACGGTGTTCTCCGCCGCGGTCTCGTCCTCGGTGTGCATCACCGCGTTGTGCTTTTCCGGATCGAACTTCTCACCCAGGGCGGGTATCTCCGCAACGTTCAGCTTGGTCAAGACCTCCTCGAACTGCTTGCAGATCAGCTCCAGTCCCTGCCGGTGTGCGTCGCCCTCCTCAAATTGGCTCACGCCCCGTTCCAGGTTGTCCAGCACCGCCAGAAACGGCTTGATGGTGTCGATCTTCGCGTCATTGTACAGGTGCTCCTTCTCGCGCGCAGTCCGCTTCCGGTAGTTGTCGTACTCCGCCGCCAGCCGCAGGTATTTGTCATTGGCGTCCGCCAGCGTTTTCGCCAGCGCCTCCATCTGCTCCATCTGTGCCTTGGTGACGGTGTAGGTATCCTCGGTCGTCTCGGCCGCTTCCGCTGCGCTCTCCGCCGCTTCCGGCGCGGCTTCCTTCGCGGTGCTCTCGGCGGCCTCTGTCGCCTTCTTGTTCTTTTTATTATCCTTTTCGCTCATTCCGTTGTATCCTCCGGTAGCTGTTTTTTACCAAACATACGGCTCAGGCTCTCCGCAAAGTAGCTCAGCCGCGCCGCGACCGCGGCGTAATCCATACGCGTGGGACCCACAACGCCCACTAAGCCGCGCATATTATCGCCGATATCATAGCTGGCGATCACCACGCTGCTCTCCTTCAGTGCGTCGTTGACGTTTTCCGGCCCGATGAGTATCTGCATGGGCGCGTCCCCGGCAGGCACAGGCAGCTCCTGCTTGTTGTCCACCATAAAGCTCATCAGGTCGTGGGCCTTGTCGATATCCCGAAATTCCGGGAACTTCAGCAGCTGGCTGGCGCCGCTGGTGTACACCTGCTGGTGGTTGGACTCCTCCAGCAGCGACCCGGCGTACTCCGTCACCTGGTTCAAAATCAGGAACCATTGGCCGGACACCTGTTCGCTGAGGTTCATCAGCGTGGCGTTCATCTGCTCCGCGGACACCCCGGTAAAGTGGGTGTTCAGCAGGTGACTCAGCTGCGGCAGCGCCTCCGCCTCAACGGGCAGCGACGTCCGCATCAGCTGGCTCTTCACCCGACTGTCCGACAGCATCACCACGACGATAAAGCCGGAGGCGTCCACGCCGATCAGCTCAAACCGCTGTACCGTGGCCGCCGTGCGGTGGTCCGCTACAGCGTAGGTGGGATAGCCCACAAAGCTGGACACCATCTGTCCCGCCTGGTCGATGACCTGCTCCACCTGCTGCAGGGGCTTTGCCAGCGCCGTATTGATGCTGGCCTCCTCCTCTGCCGACAGGGTCTTGCGGTCCATCAGCTCGTTGACGTACAGCCGGTAGCCCCTGGCCGATGGAATGCGCCCCGCCGAGGTATGGGGCTGCTCCAGGTAGCCCATGTCCGTCAGGTCGGCCAGCTCGTTCCGCACGGTGGCAGAGCTTACCTTTTCCGGCATCAGCGCCACGATGGCCTTGGAGCCCACCGGTTCAGCGGTGTTGATGTAGCTGTCCACCACGATCTTCAGTATTTGCTTTTTTCGTTGGGTCAGTTCCATAGGTCCATTCTCCATTTAGCACTCGTTATCTTTGAGTGCTAAACGCAGTGTACCACCGGCGGGAACCGTTGTCAATAGCCGGGGTTTTAATTATTTGTGAACAACGGAAAAAAGGGCGTCCCGCCGCGGCGGGACGCCCTTTTATATC